>Ga0308171_1000428_pt1 | contig 94795 bp, 96 predicted proteins | sample PhyGR1_FD_202135 | JGI IMG/M metagenome (GOLD analysis project Ga0308171, IMG submission 202135) | Phyllosphere microbial communities from UC Gill Tract Community Farm, Albany, California, United States - DLSLSG.R1 | ecosystem: Host-associated > Plants > Phyllosphere > Unclassified | place: USA...
CCGTGCCGCCCGGAAGGCTGGTCGGCGAGAGCGTCAGCGTCGGCGCGGTGACCGTGACGGTGACGGTCGCCGGGCTGCTGGTGCCCGAGGCGTTGGTGGCGGTGTAGGTGAAGCTGTCGCTGCCCGAGAAGCCGGCGGTCGGGGTGTAGCTGATGCCGGTGCCCGAGGCGGTGGCGGTGCCGTGGCTCGCCTGCGTGGCCACGGCGACCGAGGTCGCGGCGCCACCCGACACGTTGAGGGTAACGGCGTTGGCGGTGCTGTTCGCGGCGACGGTCGTGCTCGAGGCATTTGCTACCGGCGCGACTGCGGCCTCACTGCATGATACAATAGCAGTGACCGTTCCTGCCGAGTTTACGCTACCTTGAGCACCAAAGTCATAGTCTCTGGACGGACTTGGGTTAAAGGAACCAGACGTCACCGCCTCCGAACCATTTCGCGGACGGGTTTCGACTATTACATTTACACCGCCATCCGCATATATACCGAAATATGCCGCACCTAAATTTCCCGGCGACGGCTCATTTATTTCTGATGCACTACTGTTTCTGGTCTCAGCTCGGTAAGTAATGACCTCATTCGATCCAAATCCGGAGTACGTTATGTAAAGACCGCTATCTCCACCTGGAGATGTCCGTCCACCACTCCAGTCGGCGTTTAGCTGCGTGCAAGCTGCCGTTCTCGCATCTGCCCGATCCGCAAACTGCGTCACAGATAGCAACGTCGCAGCGACCCCACCGAACACACGCAACGACCGTCGCAACCTCATTAGCGCATGCAGACTCAGCTTCATTACAATCTCGCCCCGATGCCTCTGCCCCTGTGTTAAAGGGAAGGCTGCAAAGGCTAATTGGCAGGTAAGCATCTCCATTTGGTTAAAGGCGCTGCTGGAACTGACGTGCCCCCCGTTTCTCCATTCACCTGAAACTGGAAACCTGCCCTTGGTGAGCCTCAGCGACTGCTACGGGCTGAAATCAGCTTTGCGCCTTCGTTGAAGCGCTCCAGCCACGTTTGCATGGTCTGCCGCTCAGCAAGCGGTTGCGTGGCTGCCACCTGTTGGAAGGCCATTAAGTCCAGGGGAGCCGTGGCGATGATCGTGTCGATCTCGTCCGGATCGAGCAATCCCTCGTCCCGAATGAAAGCGGTCATTGACCCTGGCCGCGTTCGGGTGGAGCGCCGCCAAAGCCCTTCCACGGTGCGAAGCCGTGGCGCGGCGCGCGCCTCCATCAATACGATCAGACGCAGTTCCTGGCGCGGTAACGCCCTCACCTCCTCCGGCTGCATTGCAGTGCAGAAAAAGCACGAGCTCTTCGGAAATGGCGGTAGGCCGGCATCGGCAATGCACCGGTCACATGCCTCACGGTCCCATCGCCACTCGCGAAGCGGATATCGATAGTCGTAGAGGTCGGAGACGTGTCCCTCGCGGTGCGCATAGCGCTGATTGTCCCGCGCCGAACAGTCATAGCCGATCAGGCGTACGACCTTCCGGCCCTTGCTCCATGCGTGCTGCGCCAGCGGCCATGCCTTGACCCATTTGTCCTGTGGCGAAATCTTGTGCCGTGCGGAACAGGAATGGAGGCCGAAGGCGATCGAGGGCAATGTGCCGTTGGTCAGGCAGGCTTCGAGGAGATCATCGTAGGGCGGCCAGTGTTTGCAGTGCGTCACCCGGTACCGGACAACTTCGTTGGGGACACCGTGGGCATCCATCCAGTCCCGGAACAGCGGTATGAGAGGTCTTGTCCTTGGCTGCTCTGGCATGTCGGCCAGCAAGACCATGTCGGGCGGTTCACCGCGCTGGACCAGTTCGATGATCATGGCGGTCGAATTGGCCCCCGCACCCCAGGCCGCCACCACGGGCACGCGAGGACGGCCGATCATCACGCAATCATCGCCAGGGCCCGGTCCGGTCGGGGCGGCTGACGGTCGGTGACACGATAAGGCTGCATCGGGTTTCGGGTCTCGACGACGTAATGAAGACGCCCGGTCACCCGTCTCAGCCGGAGGGCTACGGCATAAGCGTGGTCGAACGAGGCGAGCTTTGCCCGGAGCGGGGAGATTGGCACCACGATGACCTCCATGGGAAGTGGATCAAGGATCGACCGATGCGGATGTGTTGTCGCGGTCGCATTACGGCTGGTGACAAGGTGCGCAGTCTCCGCCTCGTGGAGGAGGCGCACTTCAGAACGTTCATGCATCCCGCCAACTTTCGTCGCCGGGACTCATTTGGCGACCAGGCTGGGCACCGCATTCAGGCGGCAAGGACGGAGCGGGCATTGGCGCTTCGCCAGTCGGGCTGCTCCCGATCGAGCACTTCGCGAACGATCTCCAGGTCGTCCGTCGGATCGTTCGCGTCGGCGCCGACCAGGCAGAGTGCGATCAGATCCGTGAGGACCGCCTGCATCAGGTCGTGATGATAGCCATCGACATCATAGCCCGTGCACGGCAATTCGCAGGCCAGATGCAAGGCCGCATGAAGCTCCTTCACCCGGAGTTCGGCGCGGCGTCGGCGGCTGACATCGTCGTCGCGGGTGGAGCGAGCGGCGATCCGCAAGGACGGTGACCATCGCCAACGATCATCCGGGTGTCGAAGGACCGAACTTACAGCGGCCCATCCGGCCGCGGCCAACGCACCCCCTGGGATAAGCGCGATCGGGTCGTGCGACCATCCGAGTTCTTCGAGGTAAAGGATCCGGGCAGCGATGCGATCCTTGCGCACGATCGCATCGGGGTGGCTGGCGCGAAGACCTTGGCCAAGTTCGAACGGCGTCAGCGAAACCAGGAGGGATGGATCGGCCGGATCCGGCACCAGACGCGACGCATAGAGTGCCGCCAGTCCGACCGGATCGACCGGATCGACCGGCCGCTTCGCTCCAAGGAAGTCTGGAGCAAGAGCCCTCCATAGCGCCTCGGGCCACGCTTCGAGTGGGACCGTGTGGCGCAAGGTCCCGCTGTCGTCGGCGTCGATTATGTTGATCCGATTGACACTGCGGATCGCGGGCAATGTGTCAGCATCGAACGCGACGGTGCTCAGCACCGACAGTTCGATGCTGCTCAGCGCAACGTGGGTCGCCACGGCGGGAGAAGTACCGGCGCGCGTCATGCAGCCACCTGCGAGTGAGGGGCTGCGAGCGGCGTCGCGACAACGCCGACATAGCGGTCGCAGCTGTTGCAGGAGACCGCATCGTACGTGTCACCGAGCTTCCAGGCCTGCGCCGCCTCGTCCCAGGCTGCCCATGCGTCCCGCACGACGTCACCTCCCCCGCATGCGCGGCAGCCGATGGCGATCCTGTTGGCGAGACCGGGCGGCGCGTCTTCCGGATAGACGGTCAATGAAGAGCACGGGATCTCCTCGCGATCGAAAGAAAGCCAGCTCGCGCCCTCGTCGAGTGCCTGGCCGAGAAGTCGCCAGAGGACGGGCGTCACATTGTCGGGTCGTCGGGGATGATCCTCGATGACACCGACATGGATCATATAGCCATCGTGATGCGGCACGATCGTGAGGTCCGTGCGACGGGAAATCGGGTGCCCCGCGCGACTGTCGGCGATCAGGCCTTCGATGATCCGTCGCTCGCCGGGTGGCAGATGCAGCGTCGAGCAGACGCACGTATGGAAGCGGCGCATGAGCGTCTCCGCGTTATTGTGGCAGGGGCGACAGCGACAGCGGTTGGACGATGATCTGCCGATCCGGCGCCTACAGCCTGCGGTGGCGCTGCCCGATCGGCAGATACGGATCAGACCACCATGCCTCCTTGCGACTGCCGTCGTGAAAGGGTGCGAAGGTGTCCCGCGTCAGGCGGCGAGCGCGGCCGGCGGCACGATCTCGATCCTCGCGTCGCGATAACCATGCTCGGCCTGCCAGCGCTCGGCAGCAGCGCGGTCCGCGGCGACATGCTGCAACTCGTTACGGCCCATCAGGCTGGTGATCACCAGCGCTTCGCCGGGTTGCGGCACCGATACGATCTCGAAGCGCAGCGCAGTGTCGGCGCTGAACACCCGGTGCATTCGCATCACGATCGTGCCGTGCTGACTGAAATCGCCCACATGGATCGTGAAGCTGTTGATCATGCTTGATCCGGGCCGCAATTCGCGTCCGGCTAGTCGCCCGGTACCGTTCCGGCTCTCCCAGTCTTGCACCTTGCGAACGTGCCGGGCCGGCGGTCTGGGCGTGCCATCGCTCCAGCGAACAAGCGACCCGAGCGGTGCTTCGGCAATGAGCGCGGCGGTGGATAGGTTCATGAGATATCTCCCGACCGGACCATCCGGCCAGCCCAGCTCCCTCACCTCCCCTTCCATTGCCGCGGCCCGCCAGCTCGCGATTTCGCGGTTCATTCAGCATCGCCCCGGAAGCAGGCCGGATCGCAGTGGACTAAAGCAGAGCCGCGATGGTGAAATCCCTGTCCATCAATCGTCACTGGCCGAACGCCAAGGCGTCGGCACGGCATGTTGCGTCGGTCACGGAAACCGCATGGTATCGCCAGGAGCGGGCGCGAATCCGGATCGCCATCGACCGTCATCCGGCGCTGTTGGTCGAGCCCATCGAACAGATCGGGGTTGTGATCCCTTGTCATTGCCGAGCCTCAGGCAGCAATCGCGAGGCGGGTCGCGGCCCCGAACGCACGTAGCGCCCGTGCCATTTCGACCCGCAGCCGCGCCTTGTTCGATATCACGATCTCCGGCGCGAGAGCGACGCCAGCGGCCGTGACATAACCGTGCGCCGGTACTCCGGGCGCGATCTCGATCACGATGCGGTGACCGCGCGGACTCACCTCGCCAGCATAGCGGGCGGTGAATTCACCGAGCTTACCGGTGAGGCCCTGGATGACCTTGCTCCAGCGAATGTGCCCGGCACCGACATTCTCGCCGATATCTCGCCCGCGCGCCAGCCAGGTCCGGATGTGCTTGCGCTGCTGGAGGGGGGCGTTGCGCGTGCGCTCCATGACCCGGCAGAGTGGGATCACCGCTGCATGCGCATCGATGACGGTCAGGTAGCAGCCCTGGGCCACCACGAGGATATCGTCGATCTCGGCTCCTCGCAGTAAGTTCGCCAGCTGCTGGCGGGCGGCCGGCGATGCCGCGAGCGCATCGGCGCGTTCCTGCGTCATCGCTTCGGTCCATGGAACGCGGGGAAGACGAGCATCGACAAAACCGTGCATCGCCGACAGGATCACGGTTGGCGCGTGCCGTGTGCCCGATATCTGCCGGACCTCCTCCGCGAGCGGGCAGTCGAGCAGGTCGATCGTCGCGGCGGCCGATCGGCCGATATCGCGGGTCGCAACGGCGGCAATGATAATCAGCCGCCGGTTCCAGACGACCGGGCGATGACCGTCGGATGGCTGCGGCCAGGTGCTCGGCAGCGGGCGTGATGCCGGCGGCGCGGTCGACGCTGTCGCCGCCTTGCGCTCCGCGGCGGCGAACTGTCGGCGAGCGGTGTCGAACAGGTCGTCGCGTCTTCCACCACCATCGGTGAAGCCCTGCGCATAGGCTTCGGTCGATCCCGCAGGAATGACGCCGAGGAGGTTGGGACCGGGCGGTTTATACTCCCATCCTGCCTGCGCCGCGTACCAGCCATGGGCATAGTCGACCGATCGCAGCCAGTCGTAACCATGGCGGTCCCGCCCCGCGAGGATCGCGGCATCCTGCGCCGACGCACGGCCGAGGCGGCGTTGCGTCTCGGTGAACGCGAAATTGGCGGCATCCCGCTCCCGCGCGGCATCCCGAGATATCTGCTCGTTGACCGGTCTCATCGCCGCGACCCGCGCACGAGAGCGCGCCATGCGATCAGCGAGCGGTACGGATGGTGGCAGGTCAGGATGATCGCGCCAAGCGGCAGCGATCAGAGCGGCGTGTTCGGGTTTGCGGCCGCGTGCGACCCAGCAAGCCGCATCCGCCGGATCGAAGCCTGTGTCTGGCATATCTGGCCCTTGTCAGGCAGCGATCCGGGCCAGGTTCGGCGACGCCGGCGCCAAACGCCGTGCGCCCGCAGTAGCGAACTGCCCGCCGCGGATGACCGCGATGTCTTCGGCACATCGGCGGCGCAGCACCGTGTCGCCCGACGGTAATGCCGCCGCGATTCTGCCAAGATGGCGCGCCAGCAGGATCACGGCGGCGTCGGCGTTTGGTTCCTTGCCGGCGGCGTAACAGTCCGCGATCGCGGCGGATACCGCATGTGCGGCGCCGGTGATGATGGTCAGAGCGCTTGGATCGAGTGCCTGCTGATGGCGGTATAGGGTATCGATGGGCATCGGCTGTCTCCCTGGTTCACACCCGAATCCGCACCGTCTCCCCCTCCATGCGCGATCGCGCTCTTCTCGTCGTCAGATGGTACCTGCCTGCGCAGGTTGGGGTTTCTCGATCGGGAGGCATCCGCGGCGACATGAGGACGGCGACCTATGGTCGTGGGTCCTCACGATTGTCGTAGATCGGCTGCGCGCCAGGCAGCCATTCCACGAGTGGCCAGATCCGGCCGTTATAGCTGACGCGCGCGATCGGCTGGTCGCCAAGCAGCAGCACGGCTTCGGGAAGGTCTCTGGCGCCGAGACCCCACCTGTCGCGGCGTCGGTCGTGAAGACGTGAGGCCTCAGCCCAATCGGCGGCGACCAGGTCGGGAAAGCCGCGCTGGACGATGCGGAACGGCTTGCGGGCAAGCGGGCGTTCGTGCCGGTCGAGCAGCGCGCGGGAGATATGCCCGGCATAGACCGCGACCGCCGCCCAGTAGGCGGCGATGAACGCCTTGCGCCGGTCCCAGTCGATACCGGCGCGGGCGCGGGCGTCGCGCGCGAGATCGCGCAACAGGATCGCAAGCGGCAGGCGGCAAGCGATCGGCATCGCCAACAGCAGGCGCGCCGCGGGAAGGCCCAGCACGGGATTGCGAACCTCGGCCCGACGTGAGCGATGATCCATGTTCACCTCCCTTGCAGTCAACTGAAGGCTGCGCGCAGCCGCCACCGGCGCGCGAACGGGGAAGATTACGGGCGTCAGGTCGAAGCGAGTTCGCCAGACCCGCTGCGAAAACCGCGCTACTCCGGCCGGGAAATGGGGGGTGCGACGCGCGACCTTGATGCTGAAGAGCAACCTATCGTGAAAAATCGCTCGATGCGGACTTGGCTGGATTCAGCCTCGTCACGAGGCGACGTCTAGTTTCGCGTTTTATCTGATCACGCGAGAGATCGTGGGTGCAGGAACCGGATACGCTCGGCGCATCAAGGAGTCCGGCGATGCGGAAGCCGGTATTGAATTTCCTCGTCGGTCAGATCCTCGAGCAGTTGCAGCGTCGTGCCGATACCGGCGACATAGACGAGGACTGTCCGTTTACCGAGATGTTGCCGAGGCCAGGCGGTCGGGTTCAACTCTCCGGCCAGTCCCCGAAAGTCACTATGGGTCGTGGACCAGACGGCCTCGAGCTTCTCGCTGCGACTCATGTGGGAGGTGTCGCCGGTTTCCCGCAACAGGATCGCGGCGCGCATCCTGTCCGGAGCGCCGGGATCGCCAAGGTCGCAATAGCCATGGAACCAGCGTTTCCGGCCGGCGACCTCGATCTCGAAAAAGACCGAGCCGACACTACCGGCTTTCATCTCCGAAAGCGCAAACATGGCGCGGCCGATGAACAGCGGCGGGAGCACCTCGAACATCTCGTCATATGCGCGCTGCTCGATCTCGAACCAGCGGCCCGCATAGCAAGCGCCGGTCATTCGATCTTCGAGCGAGGCATCGACAGGAATGTTCAGCAGTTCGAACATCTCGGTATGCGACGCGACGTCGGCGAAGACTTTGTGGTAGAAGGGATCGATAGGCATGGGATGTTCTCCATGGCGATGGAACCCGGAGCCGGGAGGCGGTGAGTTAAGATAAAGGTGGCAGCACACCGGTTTGCGCAGGCCATGAGCGGGATGCCGGTGACGCCATTGGCGGCCGCTCGTCGTTCGAGGATCGGATACGACAGGCTGGAGAGCCGCAGCCGGGCCGGTTTGGGTCAACCAGCGACGTATGAGAAGTCGGCGGCGAAGCAGATCGGATTTGGACCGACGCGTACCCTGCCACCGCCAGACACCCGATAGCGTGGCCCAGCCGACACGTTACCGATCGCCTCGCGACAGACCGCGCCAGCGATGCAGCTTGTCCTCGCTGCCAAAGCAGCCCGGCGGGGCGTAGCCGGTCAGATATTCGACATAAAGTGGCAGAGCCGCAAGGTTTTCCTGGTCAGCGCCTTCCAGGGTGCCGAACAGGTCGTTCGAGAGAAGGCAACGGTAGAAGGTGCTGAGCGAGGCACCATAGCCCTCCTCGATGTAACGCCGGATGCGCTCGCGACCGCCCTCCGGCAGCATGTCCAGCTTCTCGATCCACAATTTGTTGGTCATGGGTTCACCTTTCGGAAGATCAGGTTGCAGGAGAAAATGATCGTCGCGCCTGGGCGCGCGGCCGCGTCGGCACGTCCGTGACCGAGCGCAGCCGCAAGTCTGACGCTGCGCGGCGGTCACCAGTTATGGACATCAAGCCCGTCCACCACGGAAGCGTCGCAATCGAACAGGATCTGGTCGAAGCCGTGCGCCCTGGCGAAGCGCATCGCGGCGCGTAGATCGTTGGGGATCTGGTCGGTGGTCACATCCGGTTCGCGGGTCGCGACGAGCCAGCCATAGAAGGTGCTGGCGATGGGGAGCGGCGCAGGCGGCGGAGGGCCGATCGACCAACGTTCCAGCCACTCCGAGGTGGCATGCGACAGATGGGCGGTCGACAGTACACAGTACCGCCCCTGCTCGATCGGGACCTCATCGGTCGTGATGCGAGCGGTGCCGATCGCGAAATATTCCGCGATGTCGCCGGAAAAATAGACCTTGGTGACCGTGTCATCGCTCAGCGTGGCGGGATCGCATGGGTCGTCTGTTCGATTCCATCGTGATCTGCACCAGGTCGCCAACTCGCGCGTGAGTGCCGCAGCGCTCGCCGCGACGTGAAAGCGGGTGCCGCCGCCGGAATCGATCAGGGCGACCTCGACGCTTCCGCCGTCGATGCCCTCGCCTTTCGCCGCGGCGGCCGCCAGATCCTCCATCAGTGCCGCGCGCGCAGCATCGTCGAGACCGCCGGGCGTTTCCAGGGCACCTCGGGCACGAGCAAGCAGGTCGCGCAGAGCGCGATTGGAGGAATCGGTCATCACGGGTCCTCTCGTGGATATCGCCGTCCGCACCGAGGCGGACGGCAGCCAGGTTCATGCCGCCCGGGCAAGCAACGGCAGAGCGGTGATATCGCCGGTCGATGCCGAGCGATCGATCACCGGATAGGGATGTTCGGGCACCTTCTTTGCGGCGAGCCGCGCCGCCCGGGTCAGCGGAAAGACATAGGCGTGGCATCCCGGATGGCGCTGCCGGCGCAGGAAGCCCGATCGTTCGAGCGCCGTCAGCCATGCAGATGGCTCTTCGCCGTGCCTCGGCGCCCGTGCGCCAGCGCGAAGCAGGTCTTCGACCGCATAACGCTGGCCGCATTCGGCGTTGCGGATCTTCGACAGGGCGCGCGAGGAGATCGGGCGGCCATCCGGCATGATCAGGTCGGTGCGCGGACTGGAGCGTCCGACATAGCGTGCCGCCATCACCGCATAGAGGCCGCCGACATGCCCTGGCATGAAGACCCGGCCGTTCGCGTCGGTACGCCGAACCGGATCAGCATAGGAGATGACCGCCAGGATCTCGGGCTTTTCCCGCCGAAGCAGACGGAAGGCTCGAGCGACGAGAAAGCTCTCGGCGTTACCACCCTGACTGTCGAGCACCACCAGACGTCCCAGATCGCAGGCGGAACGAGGGACATTGAGGCCGGTATTCTTCGGGACGCTGGCATCGTTGACCGGGTGCGAGAAGACACAGACCCCGACAAGCTCCGGCCGCGCGCCCGCACCGTTGGCGAACAATCCGACCGAGAGCCGCGTCACCGGCATGGACCCCGCATAGTGATGTGCACGCACGAAGGGCGCTGCGACCTTGCGCGTATCGATCACATCGACCGCGAGGCGCCGCGGATCGATCTCGCTTGCAGCCGGTACCCAGCGGCTACGACGGTCTCGCCAACGCTGCGAGCGGGTGGTGTGCATGACGATCTCCCGACTGTCCGCCATTCACTCCCCCCTTCCCTTCTATCCATCCGAGCCGCTGCCGCTTCGCGGCAAGGGGATCGGCACGGATCGACCGGTGGCAAGGTTGACGAATACCCCGGCGTGACCGATCGACCCTCGACCCAGCAGGTCGAACAGCAAAGCGAGGGCGTGACTGGCGATGACACGGTTGACGAACAGCGACTGGCGTTCGAGCGCCTCGGCCACCGAGCAGGAAGGCGTATCGTCGTCGGGCAGGCCGTCATCGGCCAGCTCGGGGAAGATTTCGAGCACGGTCGGCAATCGCAGGCGCCCGGGCTCATCCGCCGATCCGGGACAGCCGATCACGAATTGCCCGTCCAGCGCCCGGTTGCCGAGATCCATCCAATACGCCGGTTTACGCCTGGCATCCTCGATCGCGGCGCCGAGCGACCGACGAGCCGAGGCGGTGTCGACGCAGCTGATGACGATGTCCATCGTCGCGAGGTCGACCGCTTGCGGCGCGCGACCATGGACCGCGGTCCAGGCGAGACCATGGGCGATGTTGATCCGCTCGGTGAGCACGCGCGCCTTGGCGTCGCCGACATCGCAGGCATAAAAGGGCTGTCGCCCGAGATTGGCTTCGCTGACGACATCGTCGTCGACCGTGACGACGTGGAGCGAACGCGACGAGATCGCCCGCAGGCCGGTCTCGAGGGCGGCCAATCCCATCAGCATCTGGGCCCCGTTCCCACCACACCCAACGAGCAGGGTCTTGATCGTCCGTCGGTCGAAGGCTGCCGGGAGGTAATGACGATCCGAGCTATCGATTCCCATCATCCATCTTTCGCAAAGGGGCTGCGCGGCAGGGCGATGAACATGCCGGCAGCGCACAGCCTCGTCGCCATATCGGGACCGGCGGGATCATCGAGACGACCGATGACGATGGCGATCTTGGTCGCGTGCACGTCATCGGAGTCGTCGGTGGGGCTGAAGTAGGAACGGAGACGCCCATGGCTGTGGACGTCGCAGACAACGTGCCAACCGGGCGGCGGTATGGGTGTGCGGTACACGAGACGGGACGGACTGGCCTCGATCACGGTCGGAAACTCGATGCAGAAGGTGCGCGTGTCCTCGTTCCAGAGGATGAAGGCGGCCCCCTCGTCGGGCAGGCTGGCGAGGAAGTGTGCGCGGATTGCATCAAGATGCACGCGGGGGATCAGACCGCAACGCAGTTCGGCTTTCGTCCCACCTATGCTGCCATAGGGCAGATGGGCCGGAATCGGCGGTGTGACAGGTAGATCCAGTACCAGCCAGGGCCGCCGCAGGATCAGCATCACACCGTCCTTGCCGATGGCGAAGCCATGGCCAGACCGAGCCGCGCGCAGCGCATCGATGGCGGGGGATCGGCCGGTCGCCGGCACCGGGTAGCACGGCATGGCCGCCAGGACCGCGGCCGCTGTCGGATCGTCGGCGGGCGGCGTCATCGACCGCCCCGTGCGATAAGCCGGGCCACGGTCATCGGCTCGGGCACCGCCTGAGCCGAGCCGGTTCGCATCCGCCCTTTTGACCTTACGAAGAAGTGCTTGAGCCGCCGGACGGGAAATCGCGTGGCCTTGCTAGCGGCGAGGTCGTCCCAGAGCCGGATAAGCCCCCCTTTGCCGGTCACGGTCAGGTCCTGGCCTTGATTGGGATGGGTCGACCAACTGTCGAATACCGCGCGTTCGAAGGCCGGTATCGATGCAACCTCGAGTTTTGCCGGTCGGGGGACCGTGCCCCAGCAAAGCTGACCGTCGGAAAAGACGTTCAGGATCGGAGAGTGCCGCAGCACCGTATCGGCGCTCGGCCGCGCGTTCACCGGCAGGGCATAGACCCCGAGGCGGGCGCCGGTCGCGACGAAGAGATGGGCTGGATAGGGCACCGGTACGATCGTCCGCTCGCCTAGTCGATGGAGATCGGGCGGTGGGTCCGACAGCGCGAAGAAACCCATTCGGATCTGCGCCGGCGCCCACCATGCGAGCATGTCCGAATGGGCAACCAGGACATTCTCCGGCAGGAGCTCGGGCCTGGTGATGCGGCCCAGCGCGGTGGCCCAGTGGCGCAGATGGGCGCGCGACAGCGGCACACCCGCCGCGATCGTCGGTCGATCCTCTTCGTCGAGTTCGACCTCATGGATACTGGCGAAGGCGGACGCTTGCTGAAGCGCGCCACCCGACCGATAGAGCAGAATGGCTTGGCGCAGGACCAGGTTATCGCCGGAAGCCAGGAAGCTGGTGGAATGGTACGTCATGGCGAACCTCACGATTGCGTGGGATCGAAAGCGAGGAGATCCTGGACCGCGCACAGGAAGCGCGCGCCGAGCCGGAGCGAGGCGAACCAGTCGTCGATCATCGACGCGTCGGGAAGTGGGTACAAACCAGCGACGTCGGTGAAGCCGGCTTCCATCCCGTGGCGAGTGATATCGTCGAGTTCATCGGCGAACGACGCAAGGGGCACGATCGTTAGCGGCGGGAGGTGGAAGCACTCCTCCAGTTCGGGCATGTAGTCGAACAGGATGTCCTGCTCGACATGCCACGCGTCGCGTTCTGATGGAGATGCACCCACGGCATCGTGTGTCTCGCGGACGTGGTCCAGGCATTCGTGCAAGGAGCGGGGCAGCAGTGCGTCGCCGACTGCATTCGCTGCGATCATCCATGGCGGCCGGTCAGAATTCATTGTCGACGGGAGAATCTGACCATCAAGGTCCTGCTCGCTCACACCGTGGAGTTCTATCAGGGCCTGGCGAGCCCATTCGTCATCGGTCTCGCCTTCCCAGTTGTAGGCGGCGTACGCGTCGAAGAGATCCCCGTAACCGAAGACCGGCAGGACGCGCCCCAGCATCCGCTCGAGCGCCAAATAGGCGGTGGCGCGCCAGGGGATCGGCGCATCGCTGTCTTCGATCCAGCCGAGATCGAGTTGACCGAGACTATCGCAGCTTACAGCGAGGGCTGAACGGTCACCGGCCGTATCGCTGCGAACCGAAACCCGCAGGTCGGCGAGCACGACAGGTTCCAGAATGTCGGACACTGCTGTGGCGAAGGCACGCTCGATACGACGCCGGGCCTGTGAGCGAGTATATTCCGTCCCTTCGCTGTCGCGCCCGCCAACCCAGGTCCCGATCAGCCTGTGCTGCGGTGACAGCGGGCCATCGAAGACGGTGGGTATGTCGTCTGCCAGCCGGACCGCGCGGCCGGTCAGGTCAACCAATCGGGGCGAGTTGCAATTCGGGCGGCGGCCGAAGCGGCTCGCGATCGTGCCCCTCGCCCGCATGCTTGCCGGCAAGGACCGCCGAGTGAAGATGGCTGGCCTGCGCGCTGCAGGTAGGGCGGGAAAAACCGGGCAGTTCGCGTTCATCGCTTGCGATCCAGTCAAGGAGGGATTTGCGCGGCGCAGCGGGGATCGCCGAGGGCTTTTGGCTGGCCATGGTTTCAGCCCTTGGTCCCGACGGCGCGTCGATATTCGATGACATGCGCATCGCCGGACACGCCGGCGTCGACCATGTCGGCGTTGAGGATCGCAGGATACAGCGTGGCGTGATAGGCGCGCAGCGCGGCCGGGTCCTCGGCAAGGTGGGGAGGCACCGGAAGATCGATGCCGTCGTAACGATAGCTTCTGGTCAACTGCCGGATCTGCATAAACGGTCCCCTGAGAGATGGTCGTCCAACGAAAAACGATGTCGATCAGAAGAGAGTGGCCGGCTCGTCTGCCCTGGCACCGGCGGGCGGGCTCGTCGGCGCCGGTGCCTTGACGGGTGCGGGCGCCGCCGCCTTGGGTATTGGTGGTGCGGCTTTCGTCGCCGCGGCGCTGGAGGCAGCCTGTTTCGCCACTTCGGCCGCCTGCCGCTGATCGGCGATCTGGTCAGCCAGCGCCCTCCGAGTTGCGATCAGTTGACCAAGCGCGCCGTCCTCGCCCAGCGCGAGTTCGGCATCGATTTCGTGGGCGGGTGCCGTGATCGCGATCGGACGCGTCTCGTTTGCGTCCAAGGCGCTGGTGGCCCCTTCCCGCTTCCGCGGAATGATCGTCAGGGTAACCGTGTCACCCGGCCCGGCGACCAGATCGAGGCCGAGTGAGTAGCGTCCCAGCAGCGGGAGAAGGTTTGCGATCAGCATGTCGGTCGGTCTTTCGCAGTCGTGAAAAAGCAGGTCAGGCGGCGATAGCGGTGATGGATGTCGGGCCGGGCGGTGCGAGCGGCGGTGCATAGGTTCCGTCGAGCGTCATCGCGCTCGGCAGGCGCCCTGCCCAGTCGAAGCCGTAGCGATGGATCATGCCGCTCAGGAGGTCGGCCTTGGTTGCGCCGAGCAGTTTGGCGAATGCCTTATCGCCCATGTGCGCGACCAGGCCGCATTCACGCGCGATGAAGGTCAGTTCGGCCTTGGTGTAGCGTTCGAGGAACGCCCGGTCGACCTGCCAGCTGTCGCGCAGATCGACCGCAAAAGCGCGGGCAAGATCGGCGACGTGGTCGAAGCTGCCCACGTCCCGGGCATAGGCAGCGCCGATCACCGCCAGGACATTCCCGGCCGGACCATCGGACAGCGCGTCGATGTGAGCGATCTTGCCCGCGAAATGGAGGTTCGGGAAGGTCTCGCCAACGAGCAGGGCGGCGCGGGAGGTCAGGGTCTCGGGCTTGATCTGGCTGAGCGTTCCCGAAAGTGCCGCGACCAGGATCGCGGTGCGGGCCTTGGCCGGGTCGCTGGCGAGCGTCCGGGCGACTGCGGTCCTCCAGCTTGCCTCGCGATATTCTTTCGTCCGTGCCGCGATATAGCGTGCATCGACGGTCGGAGCGCGAACGGAAGATGTGGTGCTCGCCGGCTTTACCGGCTTCGGCGGCATCGCCCCGCTTCCGACGTTCCTGGTCGAAGTGATCCCGTCCGTCCGGTCATCGCCGCCTCTCGACGCCGCTTCATCGTCGACACCTTCATCCTCGGGGCTTTCGTCGTCGACCTCGGGTTCGTCAGTCGCGTCACGCGCGAGCCGTGCCGCAATCTCCTCGCGCTCGTCCCGCAACATCTGTTCGACCGCCTCGGTCTTGAGCTGGAAGCAGGTCGCATTGGTGCAATGGCCGTCCTCCACATGGGTGTCGAAAAGCGCACGCTGCGTCGCGGAGTTGAATGGACAGGTGGTGCATTCGGACTTGTCGAACGAAGCATGTCCAAGGTCCTGCGTCACCCGCATCAGCAACTCGCGAGTTTTCGCAACGTCGAGGTTCGCGCCAAGGATGGTTTCCAGCGCCTTGTCCTGCTTGTCGCCTGGGACGGCGGCGAGCAGTTCGGCATGACCGACCTTGATGCGGCGCTCGTCGAGCGCCGATTTGACCGTCTCGGACAGGCTGGCGAGCGCGAGACGCCGATCGAGCTTGGCCCGCGACCAGCCAAGCCGCCGGGCAGCCTCGGCACGGTCGTTGCCGCAGGCCGCAAGGCGACGGGCGGCGGCATCCGCCTGCTCGGTCTCGGACGCATCATCGCGGGCGTCATTCTCGTCGATCGCGGCTTCGAGCGCCTCGTCGTCGCTCATCACGCGGATCACGACCGGGATGTCGCCATCGGAACCATAAACCTCGAGCGCCGCGCGGTAGCGCCGCTCACCGCAGACGATCTCGAACAGATCGCCAGCGACCGGTCGAACGACGATCGGCTGGAGGATGCCCCGCAGCCGCACCGATGCGACCAATTCGATATGCTTCTGGCGATCGAAATACCGACGGGGGTTCGCCCCCTTGACGATTCTAGAGAGCGGCAGCGTATCGCTGACCGGGACTGGTAAAGCGCTCAAGACGGTTTCTCCTGGCGGAATACGGAACACCGATGCGGCTGCGGGGCGCGCGGCGAGCAATCGGCGCGGTCATGCCGATCCACGGCCTGGTCGTTGGACCGGGCCGTGGATCTTCGGGACGGCAAATGGGTCGGTTCGGTCAGCGTGCCTGTTCGAGCAGCTTCGTCGCCCTAGCCTCGAGTTCGAGGCGACTGTCCTGATGCATCCTGGCGCGGGCAAGCGCCGTGATGCCCTGGACGAAGTCGAAGACGGATGCCGGAGGGTGCCCCTCCTCGGCGAGCACCATCTCGATAACCTTGGAGGTTTCCGGTTTTGAGAAGCCGCGCCTACGGAGGAAGTCGGTCCGATCCTCGTCGTCGCGGGCGACGATCCGGTCACGGGCCGACCGAATGCCGTCGATGAAGCGGCGGGGCGAACTGTCGGCAAAGCTTTCGAGCGCCGGCCCCGCCTGATGCGCGAACCGCGCAGCCGCGAACTTGGAATGGCGGATGTTGACCTGCTGGAAGTTCTCCGCGCCCCAGATGTTGCGGTTCTGACATACCCCGCGCAGGTAAAAGGTGGCGATGCCAAGCGTCTTGGCGCCGACCTCGCTGTTCCAGCAATAGAAGCCGCGGAAATAGTAATCGGGATCACCGTTTGGCAGCTTGCCCGCTTCGATCGGATGGGTATCGTCAACCAGGAACAGAAAGACGTCGCGATCCGAGGCGTACAGCGTCGTCGTCTCGCGGCTGACGTCCACATACGGGTTGTGGCACATCGAACGCCAGTCGAGGACGCCGGGCACCTTCCAACGCGTATCGCCGACGCCGTTGCCGGCGATCTTCATCACCGCGGCGACCAGTTCATGGTCCCAGATGCGGCCATAATCGGGACCGGTCACGGCGCGGAGTTCGGTACGACCATCGTCGGTCTGGAGCAGTTTCACCTGTTCGGCGCGGTGATGGAGCAGGCCGTGCTGCATGTTGATGCCCGCGAGAACCGCGGGAAGCTGGCGCAGGTAGGACGCCGGCGCGCCGACAAGGCTGCAAAGCTGCCCGAACGACCAGTTGGTCGGGGCAACCGGCCCATCGGTGTCCGGCACCAGGAGCGCCAGTTGTTCGCGGTGCTCGCCGCGCGCCTCGACGCGGATGCTGGCGCTTTCGACGACGCGCGTTCGTGCCCGCTCTGCTCGCCCGCGGACGCTGGCATAGAGGTCGGTCAGCGAGAGATATCGCTCGTCGTCGGGACGCGAATACCATTCCGACGAGACACGATCGATGTTTCGCCCGCGCGAAATGTCGACGCGGTAGGCGCCATCGACCGGCGGCCGGTCGGCGACGGAAGCAAAGCTCGCCATGGATATGTCTCCTGCTGCTATTAGGCTCGGACCCGGTTTCCCGATCCGCCCTTCTTCCCCCCTCTTCCCTTCCGGCAGACCGGGCCGCCCTCCGGCCTCGATCGCCGCGGCCGCCCATTCCGTGATCCACCCGGCGGTGATCTGGTCGTGCGCGATCTCGCCTTCCTCGATCAGGCGGCGGATTTCGGCACGCGCATCAGCCAGCGCGCGTTCCCAAGCGTTGACCGGCAACGCGTCCGGCATTCCAAGATCGAGCGCCGTCTGGACAGGCACGGGATGGGCGCGCCGCATTCGCTGTCGTTCGGCCCAACGGTGCATATGGGCAGCGACCATCGCCGCGGTCTTCGGCCGGCCAGCGGCGTGAGCCTCGCGGCGGGCGGCAATGCCATAGGCTTGGCTATCGATGCTGGCGACGCGGTCGCCGAAGCTGGCCAGGGACGACAGCGCTGTACCCTTGACCCCAAAGCCATGCAGCCGGACATCTTGCGGCAGCGTCTGATCCAGCCGATCAATGACGGCGATCAGGCCCTCCGGACCGCCGACATGCCGGCGGCAAAGGCTACCGACGCCAACGACCTGCCCGGGTCGCACCAGATGGGCGATCCCCTCCCATGAACGAAGATAGTCATCCGGCCGCCTGCCCTGCAGGACCGGCATGAAGGCGCCTGCAATGCCGGCCTCGGTCGCGCGTGCATGACAGGCCCGGTTCAACCGGATCGTCCGCGCGATCCGGTCGAGCACTTCATCGCGATCGCGCGCGATCTCGGCTTCGCAGCACAGGTCGAGGCTGGCGAACCGGCGGAACGGGAAGCTGCCAGCCAATCCAATATAGTCGTCGATGCTCCATGGGATGCCGCGCTCCTTCACCGCCAGTACGAAGCCGGCGCTATCGAGATCGAGCGAGGCGAGATCATGGGCGTTGGCGAGCGTTCCGGTGCGCCACCCGGACCAGATGCGACAACCGTCGCGCTGCTTCCAGCGCGAGAAGGCGTTCGCCGATACGAGCACCGGCACCTGCATGGCGCGGGCGCGGTCGAGCAGCGGCCCCCTCGACAAATGGGGTAGGCCGACGACGATCTCGATGGCCACGGATCAGGATCGCTTGGGCCGCCCCTCCCCGTCATATCGCGTCGGATCGGCGCCCGGGACGTCCCAGCCGAACATCGAGCCGGCGAGCATCGCCGCGACATGCGCGGGACTTGCACGAAATACCGCGTTGATCCGCTCGACCGTCATGCCATCCGGGAGCGGCCAGTGACCGGACTCGCCGCGCTTGATGACGATAGGCTCGCGGGTCGACAGGCAATATGTCGCGCACATCTCGGGCAAATTGTGCGCCAGATCGGCAGGCTCGGTCATAATGGCAGGCTCCGTCCAAAGATAAGGGGGAACGGACTCAACAGGCGCGCCAGCAGCACCAGCGCTCGGCAATCTGTCGTGGCGTCAGGAGATCGTGGCTGCGCGCGCAAAAGGCGCGGAAGGCCGGATCAAGGGCGAGGCCCGGGTCGCGCAGCAGCGTGATGACCTTCTCTATGACACAGGTGACAGAATCGCCCTCGTCTGCGCGCTCCTCGGCAAGAAAGGCGGCGAAAGTCTCCGGCGTACCGCGACGGGCGGCGTAGCGGAGCAGCACCGCAATGCGACCGGCATCGCTCCAGCCTGCCTCGGCCGCGATACGGCCGAACAGCGTTTCAATCATCGAAAACTCCTTGCGAGCGCCTGCAACGCTCGCTTGACCAGCTCTTCAGTGGAACAAGCGCGAATTGGGCTGACGGCAGCCGGACGCCTTGCCGCAAATGCCCAGGGGACACGGGCCGTATTGCCCCTCGCGATCGGCGAGCAGATCACGCGCCGCATGCAATTCGACAGATGGCCCGCTATGTCCGCTCGGGCGTCGGTAATGCCTGCCGGCAGCGACGCCGCAGGTTGGACACGGGACCTCATGCACGGGATCGCGTGACCAGCGACGGCCGCAGCCTGGCCGAAGGCAACGGGCCACGCCCCGAACGATGTGCGCCATCACTCGATGCTTTCCGGTCAGGGTATGACGTAGCGCGCTATATGCTCCCAGCACAGCGCGAGCGCGTCGTCGGGAGTCCGGACGCTGCCGAGTTCGCAGGCGATGTACCGGCACCGCCCCGTCCGCCGTTCATGCGCGCGGACGTCGATGACGTCGCCCGCAGGATAGTGAACGCCACGACGATCGTTGAACATCGCGGGCATGAAGGTCAGCCGATAGGGTGCGTAGAGGCTGACCCGGCGATAGTCGGGCGACCGCACACGCGTTTCGGTCGCCAACTGGCGAAGGATTTGGTCGACGTCCTCGGCCTGAGCCTGATAGGCACTACGCAGCCGAACGATGCGAATGGCCTGTTCTGGCGTACCATAGCCATCGATCCGCAGCCGCTCCATGAGCAGCATCGCGCGGCGAGCGGCGTCGAAATGATCGGAACAGGCGAACTCGGCGACCTGAGACCGATTGTCATAGATGACGGGCGCCGGGAAATCGGCGTCGCGCCAGCGTGCCAGTCCCTCCTCGACGGCATAGGCCCAGGCGACGGCATTCTCGTCCTCGGGATCGAAGCGCGCCGCCAATTCGCGATAGGTGCCGAAATCGTGGACGTTGCGTTCGACACGGAAGGCGGCATTCGCGGGCGGTGCACCATAACACGCGATCAGGGCTGCCCGATAGCAAAGGATCTCGAGCAAATTGGCCTGATCAAACAGGTCGGTGATACCGAGTTGCGCGCAGGGCTCCTCGGCGGGGGCGGGACCGATGTTCAGCGTTTCACGGGTCATGGGCGGACGTCCTCCTTGCCAGCACGTCCGCCCCGCCCCCCCTCCCCCTTCCGTCAGGCCGCCTTGCGTTCCCATTCGTAGAGCAGATGGGCGTCCGGGTTACGTTCGTCGCCCAATGCGATCCGCACCAGGCGGCCATCACAGGCGAAGCCGGCGGCGCGGGGATAGTTGAGGTGGCTGCCACCGAGCACCAGGTCGGCGGAGCGAATCTTCTCCACCGCCCGCGTGACCCCGAGATTGCGTGTCGGCCAGGGCGCGTGGATCAGCTTCAACGTGTCACCGGGCTTGACCGTCTTGCGGAACGCCGCGAGCGTCAGCTTCTGTTCGACCGGGTTCGCCATACCGCGACGCGCGGCGAGCGCCGTCCAATAGGCCGCTCCGATCCGCACCTCATTGTAGAAGGCGCAGGACGAATAATCCTGGTACAGGTTGGACCGAGTGAAACCGAACCGTTCAATTTGGTCGCGCACAGTGATCTGGAATGCGGAACGATCGGTGTCCGCGGTGAGGTCGGCGGGGTGATCGAGCAGATCGACGATGACCTTTCGTCCCCCCGCGAAGGTTTCGCCGCGCACCGCAAAGCGGCTTTCGGAGAAGGTTGCGGCGAGGTGACGTTCGATTCGCCGGCAGAGGTCGGGCAATGCCTCGCCGGCACGATGCAGGTCACCCTGATAATGGAAGTTGCCGCGATCGTCAGTCGGGGTCTGGCTATAAAGGCGCGTTTCCTGCGCCGCCATATTGACGTCGGTCATGATGTCAGCTCCTTGGATGAAGGGATCGATGACGCGCGACCACGCCGCCGCCAGCCGGCGGGGTGTGGCCTCGGTCGGGCGGGTTGGGTTCAGTTGGTCAGGGCGGCGGCGAGTGCCTCGCCGGTAGTCCCGCTCTCGACGCGATCGGGGTGCACGACGCACCAGCCGCCGCCGAGTTCGCCGACACGCGGCTTGCTGCAGGTCCAGCAATATTCGAAGCCGACAGGTGCCTGCCGGAGGCTTTCACGACAGCAAAGCTGGATGAGCCGGGCAACCGCATTGGGGTCGAAGTTCGTCATGCCGAAGATCGTGGCCTGACAGCAACCGGGGTCCGTTAGCGTGTTGGCGCCTTCGATCTGGGCGCCGAAGTCAGGGAAGTGCGGGTCGGCGAACAGGGTACGAAAGCCACGCCACGCATCGCCGCCAGATGGGGGAAAGATGTCGAGGAACTCTGGGCTTGGTGGATCAGGCTCCATATCTGCCGCGAGGTTGTCTGCCGCGAGGAACGCCTCTTCCAGCAATGCCATCTCCGCGTGCGAGCGGGCAAAGGCGAAACTCGCCTGAATGAATGTGTCAGCCATGGCGCGCGCCGGTCGTATCTGAAGGGCTATCGTCGACGACGGTCAGCGATCCGGGCGCGAAATTCCCTTTGGCTGCAATGGCCTCGATCGCATCGAGGCTCCCGAGACGGCGGATCGTCTCGAGATCGAACACCAGCTGGTCATCCTCGGTGACGGCATGTACCTCCGGCGCACCCGATCCGGTGAAGACGATGCGTTGCGAACCGAAGCTGCCCGAACGACCGCCAGACCAACGGACATAGGACAGACCATGTTCATGGCAGAAGGACTCCAATTGACGGAAACTGCCACACGCGACCTCGTGCGCCATGAGTATAAGAGGCTCGTCCGTCGAAATCTGATCCTCGGCGAAAGGCTCGCCGTCCCAGTCGAGGCGGGCATCCTCGTCGTTGATTGTCTGGGCGAATTCATCGAGTAGCGATCGTGGCAACGTGCCACCGATCGTGATCCTGGCCGATACGCGGTCTGCCATGGCATTTCTCCCGGTCGAACACCTGCGCGTGCTCACCTATCCGCTCTCCCTCCCCTTCCCTCATCAGGGTCTCGAACGCAGATCCTGATAGGGCTGGACATGACGGCCCTTCGTCGCCCAAACCTGCGTAACCGATGCTTCCATGAAAGATGTATGTGATGGCCGATGCCGACCAGCCCGACTACACGACGCTGACCGTCCAGTTGCTCACCGCCTATGTCTCGAACAATACGGTGCCGATCGATCAATTGCCGGCACTGATCGAGAGTACACGCGCCGTGCTTGCCAAACGGGATGAACCTCAGCCAGCCGAGACCACGCCTGAGGAATTCATACCCGCGGTTTCTGTTCGAAAAAGCCTCGCGTCACCTGAGCACATCATCAGCATGATCGACGGTAAGCCCTATCGGACGCTCAAGCGGCATCTCTCGACGCATGGCCTTACACCGGCTGACTATCGGAACCGGTACAAGCTGCCTGCCGACTACCCGATGGTTGCTCCCGCCTATTCGGAAGCACGCCGCGACACCGCCAAGCGGCTTGGGCTCGGTCGCAAGCCAGGGCAAACGGCGGCCCAAGCCAAACCGGAGACGGACGGCCCGGCGCCTGTTGCGGCCGCCACTCCGAAACGCGCACGGCGCAAGGCGACGGCTGCCGAGGCGACCTGACCCCGAACGCTCCCAGTAAAGAATATCGAGCCACTTAATTTGATGCCGTAGTGCGACGCATGCGGCTTACAACGGACGCATTTCAGCTTCTCGGCGAGGGTGTCGCCATCGATCTCGAAGTCGACGCCCAGCCTACACTATGACGGGCTATCAATGCGACGACACCGGCCTCCCGGCTGTCATCCTCATAATACTTTATTGTATAAGTGAAAGGATCGCGGCCGCACGATCGACCGGCACGAACAGACGGGTTTTATACTGAATGATCTGTGTAAAGCACCCCAGAGATTTAAGCCACTCGCGCTTTTCTGCGGGATAACCGCGAATCTCTAGGCGCCAGTCACCGTTGACCATGACCCGGTGCAGTGATGCATTTCCAAGCGCGGATAGTCGCCCTGCGTCACCGGCCAAGGCGCAGGCGATCGTCTCGTCGATTGACATCCTCGACGCGGTTTCCACGCCAAATTTCTCGGCGAGCCGCGCCAGAGCATAGGTCGGCACGACCCGGCCCAGTTGGGAATAGCCATGAAGATCGACGATGCGGCGGACGCGGACTGCGTCGTCCGGTAGCTTGTCCCATACTGGCAGGAGCAGTCCCGTGGCGATCGCGATCTCCTCACGATAAAGTTCGTTCCGCGCCGCCGCCGCTTCCGCTTCCCATAGCGCGCGAAAGTCCGCCTTCGGAATCGCATGCCAATGGCTTCGCTGAAGCTTGCCTGTCGCTATGCGTTCGGAGCCGGTTGGATGAACAAGCCTGCACATCGGAATCGGCCGCCCCTCTTCGTCCGTGATGGACCAGGAGGGCACGCGCAACGCTACACGGCCCGACCTCCGATTCTGTAGGAACACGATATCGCCGGCACGCTCTTCCGTCATCATCAGTTCGTCGAACGCCTTTGCGCGCCGGCGCATTTGAAGTTCGAGGCGTTGCAAACGCGTTTCCGCCCCGATCTCAGGGTCGGTTCGCAAGAGTAAATCATCGAGCAACAGGACGCGGTCGGCCAAGATAGTTTCAACGCCAACGTCCAGCGTCCCGGCGGCGCGGGCCGCATCGATGCGTGCCTCGATCAGCCCGAGATACTCATCGAAGATCGCGTTCTGCATACCGATGCGGAGGACAAGTATGCGATTGAGCCAGCGCTGTATCGGCGGAAGTTGCTGGCGAAGCGCCCCACTCTCTTCGGTGAGCGACAATCCGGTCATTTCCTCAAAATCGCTCAGGCTGATGCTGGCAAGCTTGCCCTGCTGAAGCAGACGATACCACTGGCTCAGCGATTCCCGGGCCATGTCACTTTCGAGGTTGTCGGCTGGATTGAACAGATTCTGACTTCCGGCCTGGCGCTGGCCTCGGGTCAGCGCACCCAAGGCATCGAGACGCCGCACGATCGTCGATAGGAAACGAAGCTCTCCGCGGCAGTCGGTGGTAACCGGCCGAAAAACCGGCGGTGTTTTTTGGTTGGCACGGTGCGAGCGGCCGGTACCTTGAATGGCGTTTGCAGCACGCCAACCGGGTTCAAGAACCATATGTACGCGGCGCCGATCAGCACTCTTTGTGGTACGGTCGCTGTCGTAGGACCGCCCAGTCCCTCCGGCTTCGCTGAATGCGAGGATATGTTTTCGCGCAGCCATGAAGGCGTCGGTTTCAGCCAGATTGGCACGACTGCCACGACGTTCGATCCTCTGCCGCCCTGAGGCATCGACGATGATTCGTCGGCTTCGGCCCGTCACCTCGGCAAGTCGGTCCGGGCCGAAATGACGGACCAGTTCGTGAAGCGCCGCGGGAACAGCAGGCATCGCGCACAAATCTTCGATAAGGGAATCCCTGGCCCGGATTGCAGCCTGACACGCTACCGCATCGCCGCCGGCGTCGAACATCGGTTCGGAACGCATCGTACCACCGGAATCTTTGAACACCCGCATCTGGCGCGTCGGGAAAGCGCTCTTCAGATAATCGATCATTGCGTCGCGGGGCGACAGGTCCAGATCGAGGCTGGCTCGTTCCTCGGGTCCCAGCGAAGCAAGGCGTCGGTCCAAGACGGCTTCGGCGGTCGTGACGAGCTGAACCACCACCGAGTGACCTGTATCCACTTCGCGTTCGATGGCCGCGATCACGGACGGCATCTTCATTCCGATCAGGATTTGCGAGAAGAAACGCTGCTTGGCGGACTCGAACCGCGACAATGCGGCTCCCTTCGCCTGGGCGTTGAGCGTATCCCCTCCTACCTGGTCGATCACCCCGCTGGCCTTCAACGCCTGGTTGAGCCCACGATGGATAATAGCCCAGGCGTCAGCATAGGCATCGTAGATCCGGATCTGATCGGGGGTCAGGCGATGGACGAGCGGATCATACTCGACGCCGGCAAAGCTCAGGGAACGAGCGATGTAGCGCCCCATCGCCTTCAGGTCGCGCGCGATGACCTCCATCGCCGCGATGCCCCCGGCCTCCATCGCAGCAAGAAAGCTGGCTCGATTATCGAAAGCGGTGCCGGGTCCCCAAAGGCCAAGGCGAGTTGCGTAGCAGAGATTGGCGGGGTCGGTAGCACCCGTGGCCGACACGTATAGAATACAGGCGCGCGGGACGGCATTCTGCAGTCGGACACCGGCCAAACCCTGCTCCGATCCCTTGGCAGTGCCGAACTCGCTTTCGGTGCCGGCAGCATTCGCCATGCAATGCGCCTCGTCGAAAACGACCACACCCTCGAAGCCCTCTCCGAGGAATGCGAGGATTTGCTGCAGGCGCGAGGCGTGCTCCCCGCGTGACGAACGAAGGGTCGCATAGGTCACGAAAAGGATGCCGCTCGTCATCGGAATGGCGGAGCTGATGGGAAAGGCGTCAAGACCCTGGATGTCGATCGCTACGCCGCCAAGGGCCGTCCAGTCGCGGCGGGCGTCCTCGATCAGTTCCGCGCTCTTGGATATCCATACATGACGACGGTATCCGCGACACCAGCGATCCATGATGCAGGCTGCGGCCTCGCGGCCCTTGCCAACGCCGGTGCCGTCGCCGACGAAGAAGCCCATCCGATAGGCTTCGCCATCGGCATGCTCGTCCAGTTGATCCCCCGCCCTGTTGGGTCGAAATCTCCCAACCAGATCGCGTTCGAAAGCGGCGCCTGCAAGGATCACCGTTTCGAGCTGCGCCTCGGACAATCCGGCGACGGTACGAGCGGGCAAGCGTGGACGGTAGCCGACACGTGGCGGCAGCACCGATGCCATGGCGACGGACTCGACCAATTCGTTCGGGTGCGGCTTGGCTCCGGGTATGTCGATCCGCGCCAACCGCCACGGGGCGTAGATGCCAACGACCTCGCCCACCGGCCGAGGTTCGTCGAGCAGCGTATAGGAGAGCAGCGGCACCTCATTTTCTACGGCAGGCGCCGGCTCAGGGCTGGACAATCGATGGACCGCAACACCTCCAAACAGCCCTCCCGATAGGGTCATGGGCCGGGTCAGTGGAGGTCTTGCCGGCGGAGCCGCCGGTGGCGGTTGATCATCGCAACGCAGTCGGGCTGGCACCCCGAGCACGATCGGCAAAGCCATCTCGATCGACTCTGCGACATGTCGATCGGGTTTGCCGATCCATCCCTTGTCGAAGATGATCAACCGAACGGCGATCGAAGTGCCGTGCTTGGCATAGGCGCCGCCGCCGATGGTGATCTCGGCCCGCGGGAGCACGACCTCGGCGACGCTGGCATAGCCTGGCCCGCCCGCGCCCTCCGCCATGAACGAGGGCGGCATGATCGCGACGCACCGTCCGCCCGGCGCCAGACGCTCCAATGCCGAGCGGAGGTGGCGGGCACTGGCATGACGATCCCGACCCCGCAACTCGCTGCGACTGAAGGGCGGATTCATCAGGATGACGGTGGGCTGCTTAGTAGCCGGCAACAGGTCGTCGATGTGCTCGCCATCGTGTCGGGACACGGATTGCCCGAATGTGCGGGCCAGCAGATCGGCTCTTCCGGTATCGCGCTCGTTCAGCGTCAGCGTGGCTTCAGCCCGTTTGGCGTGGATCGCAAGCATTCCGGTCCCCGCCGACGGTTCAAGGACGTGGTCTTCAGGCTCAATTGCCGCCGCCACCGCTGCCAACCACGCGAGTGTGATCGGCGTCGAGAATTGTTGCATCTCGATCTGCCCCTCCGAACGGTAGGTCTGCGTCGGCAGATTGCGCTCGAAAGCGCGCAGGCGGGCGAACACTTCGTGCGGAGCGGCCTCGACGTCGCTCGGCCAGCTCCGATCACAGAGGGCAAGAACCTGCGCCGTCTCGAGCGCGTCGTAAGCGTCGCGCATCGACCACGCGCCATCGGCATCGGAGCCACCGAAGCTCTCCCGCATCAGCCGCTTGATGATTTGCGGAGTAACGGTCTCGCCATGTTCGAAGGCGCGTGCGATCGCCGACGCTACCGCAGATAGCCGCGACGCGCGGTCTGGCTCGCCACCCTCAGGTGCGAGCGCCAGCATTCGCTGGGTCATGAAGAACCTCCGGATCGTTAAGGCAATCGGGGCGCCTGGTGGCCAGCCCCGGGCTTGGACTTCATGCGGCTTGATCGAGGTCCGGTTCGTCCGTACCGATGACGGAGGGCTCCCGTTCCTTATCGGTGCGATTGTCTTGGACCGAAATGACCGGCACCTGCGGCGCCGGTCCAAATCGCATCGCATCGGGCACCCAGGCGAGCGCCCGAGCCTTGATGTCTGCCTCGACGATCGTGTCGCCAGCGAAGATCCGCTCGGCCGAGGCGGCAAGGTCGTGCTTCTTCGATGCGCCGTACCGTGCACGGAGCTCTGCCCCGCCGACGTCCTCCAGGATCGACAGCGTCACTTTGAGGGTCAGTTTGTCGAAGAAGTTCGTCGCTGTCGGACGCCACCATGCTGCAACGTCGATATCGAGCTTCTGCCCCGCGCGATCAATCAGCGCGATGCCTGGCTGGGCATGCGGGACTGCATGGAGGGTTCGGGCAACGCACCAGCCGAACCACGCCGCGCGGGCTTCATCCGGGAGAGAGCAAAAGGCATCATAGCGATCGTCGATTGCCTCATGCACTGCCCAGCTACGATCGAGCGCGTCGTCGAACTTCGCCCACTCGGCCGCGGCAGCCGTACCGCTGTCGAAATCTCGCGCGCGGGTTGGTGCAGCGTCTGCACGAAGCTCGCTGGGGATTTCTGCGCTGTCATCGGGGCGAACTGCGCGATCGGCCATCAGGAAGGTGCCCAGATCGAGCGCGAAAGGGGGATTGTTGGCAACGTGTACCGCGAGCAATTCGGTCTTCATGGTTGCCAGCCGATCGATCTGCACCTGGCTCATCATCGGCTGCTCGGCCGGCCCCTCCGTTCCCTGGTTCTTCTCGCACACCTGGTCGCCAGGATTGCGATCGGCGGCAGGGTCATCGAGGTCTGCGCCTTGGAGTGGCGTCGCAGCCGGTGCAGGCAGCGCGAAAACCTCGTTATGGAGTCGCGGCTGACCATCGCTGCCGATGATCAAATACGCACGCGCATTCGCGCGTTGTGTCTCTCCAAGGTCTGCCGGACGCGCCTCAATGGCCTCATACTCGGCGATCAAGGCTGCAAGGCGGTCTTGGCCATCGCCGTCGGCACCATCGTCAGGAGCGTCGTCGTCGGACGTGATCGTCGCGATTTCGGTCTTCAGCGCCTCGAGCCGTTCCTCCTGATCGCGCGTCAGCGGCTGCGGCTCCCCGTAGACTGGTTCGAGGTCATAGGTCTCCGTGTACGGAACGACCGTCGCCGGGACGGCGCGGACTTCGCCATACCCCTCACGCGCCTGGATTTCCTCGGCGGCCTTCAGCAGCGCCTCCTCGGCAAGCCGGTCGACGATATGGGTATCCAGCCACCGTTCGTTGTCCGCATCGGTGAACAGGTCGTTATCGAGCTTGCCGCCCGCTGCCAGATAAGCTTCACGTCCGATCAGGAGACAGCGCGGGTCGCTTGCCTTGTAGCTGTAGGATGCGATCAGCCGCCGGATCTCGTTGACGTTGTCACGGCTGTGCCCCTGGCCCAGAAGTTCGAAGACGGCGGCCTGACGGTCGATGTCCGACGTCGAGAGGGCATAAGCCTCGGCGATTTCGAGTGAGATCTCGCCGGCGTCGAGAGCGTTGAAGATTGGCGTTGCCAGATCGGCAAGTCGGAGGCGGCTGCGGATGTAGCGTTCGGTCCGGTGCATCCGCTTGGCGAGAGCGGCGGCGCTGACACCCTCGATCCGGATGATATCCTGATAGCCCCGACATTCCTCAGTCGGCGTCAGATCGGCGCGCAGTACATTCTCGATCAGGCTGGTGGCGCTTGCATCCTTGCCGTCGCGCACAAGCACGGGAACCGGATAGTCTGGATCGAACACGCCATCGGCGATGTTGGCCTGCACTGCCTCCAACCGAGTTCCACCGGCGGAGACATAGTACCAGCCCTTCTTGCGGGGCACCGGGCGTCCCACGAGGTTCTGATAAATGCCGTTTGATGCAATGTTCGCCTTCATTTCGGCCAGGAAGGCCGCACTGCGCTTCTTGCGGGTGTTCTTGGGGTCAAGCATCAGTCGCGATGCGGGAACGAGGATCGGAAGCTGGGACATGCGCGGATACTCCTTGGCGCCGCGGACCTGACCGTCAGGCCGCCTGCCGCAGCCCTTCCACTCCTCCTCCCCTCACCGCCCGAAGCACGTCATTCCAGTCGTTTAGTCCATACCATGGCCAGAGCGTCTCGATCGTCCGGCCAGGCGCGGCATGCGCGAAGGATGCAGCCAAGGCCCCACGCCTGCCCGCCGCATCGCTATCGGGGAGCAGGAAGAGGCGCTGAACCGTGTCGGGTATAGCTACCTGCGCCATGCGTTCCGCGCCAAGGACAGCCCAGACGGGGAGGCCCAGCAGGATCATCGCTGAGAGGGATGTTTCGACCCCTTCGGCGAGGGCAAGGTTGTCGTTTGCTGCGGCCAGACGAACGGCCCCATTACCTGGATGGCCAAAAAGCCTTCGCGGGCGGCGAAGATCTCTGGCCCGGCGGCCGTACGCATCCAGGAAGGTGCGCTGAACGGCGACGAGTTGGCGCGCCGCAGTGACAGCGGCCAGCATGGCAGGCCGATGTTGCAGGGCGCGACCACTGCCAAGCGGGGTGTGGAGATGGAAGCGTAGCGACGGTGACGCGATATCTATGGCGCGTCGGCATAGGTAACGTTCGGCAAAGGTGCCCGGAAGCTGGTCAGAGGTGTTCCAGAGGCCGATCAGACGTCGCTTCCTCCATTCGGTGTTTGGATCATGTGCTCCGACAAGGCCGGGGTCGGCTCGGCATTCGAGCGCCAGTGGGCGCAGACGACTTATCGCGCGTAGCACGTCGCGCGTGTCGCAACCCGCAAAGCAGTGGTACAGAAGCCGGGTATGGCCAACGCGAACCGAGAGGCTTGGTAGCCGATCGGCATGTGCCGGGCACAGGCACATACCCCGATCTTCCCGCCATACGCCACCAAGGCGACGGACAAGATCAGACCCTACACTTTTCAACTCGGAAACCCTCAGATCGAGCATAGTCGATTGTCCATCAAGCCGCGATACCATGAAGCCCGCCCACCCCCGACATATTAAGGCCAAATCGGATTCGTCCGGGACCGCGATTGTCATTAAATCTACATAGATTGCCGAGACGATCTTGTCGGAGGTGGTTGCGTCCAAGCAGCCATGAAATCAGCAATGGGGATGTACAACCATGTACACGCTCAGGAAATACACATATATATCAGTATCATAAAGGCTCAAACGAGCAAAATTGCGTGGAGCGAGGTTTTTCGGTATTTCACGCCATGACGCGGATGCAACTGGCCAGCAATCGAGCATTATGCGAACCTCGCCAGGCGGTAACGCTGTGACGTTCGGCTAAGAGACTTTGTTCAGCGTTCGATCGATTGGGTCTGAGAGGCCGGCTATTTTGCTGGTGATCCGATAGCGTACCGAGAATGAGGACTGTTTGAGCGCTCCCGTAAGGGGCAGCTACCCTTGAGCAAGGTAACGCTCCGTCAAAGAAAGCATTTTGTTTGATGCAACGCAACACGATCTTGTCGTTGCCTACACCTTCCCGTTAATCTTTGCGGGCGAGTATCGCCGCGTGTGTTCGTCCACCGACGGATCGCATGGACCCTCCGCCCGTACGCGGTGGATCTCGGCGATGCGGGCGCGGATGGGCGGTTTGGCTATAACAATTCACGAGGACCCGATCAGGGTGGCGGTTAGTGAATGACAGAATCGATCGAACGCGGAGGCCTGGAGCCGCCTGCAACTCCCGTTGAAGCTCAGATGAACGATGACAGGTTCGCCCGCCTGAACGAACGTCATCGTCAATATCTGCGGTACGCCGCAGATAACCGCAAATCGAAGGAGATCGCACGCCTCGAGAACGTCAGCCCGCGTTCCGTTGATAAGGTGTTGGCAGAGGCCAAAACAATTATCGGAGCGAGCGATCGGTTCGAGGCTGCTCGCCTGTTCGCCGCGTTCGAAAACAGGGGGAGGAACTTCCCCCTGCAATCATCCCCACTGGACGACCAAGCCCAACTTCGTCTCCTTCCGCCAGTGCCGACCTGGCGCATGCCGGTGAGCCTGTTCAAGGCCCGTGAGGTCCTGATCTGGAGCGCGATCATCATGGTCGCCACACCAGTCGGGTTGACCGTGGCCGCGATGCTGATGCTCGCTCTCATGATCCTGTTCGGCGCGAGAATCACCTAACCGGCGCTGCGGCGCCATCGGAGGCGCTGATGCAATCGACCTTGTCTAACACTGCCCTCACCATTGCCGACGAACTACGACGCGCGGAGCACTCGATCAATGTCGCGACCCGGGATGTCGCCCAAATCCTCGTGACGACGATCGACGCGACGCACGCGCACGGATTATCGGCGGCCATGACGCACCGTGCGGTCAAGGCGACAATCGGTGCCCTGAATGCTTTGGCCGAGGGGCAGAACCAACTAGCCATGAATGCCCACCCCCAGATGGAGCGGGTCGGAAGGCGGTTGGGATTGACCGAAACGAGCTGGGGAGAGTCCCTGCCGAAGCCGTCGAGTGCCATTACCGAAACCGTTGCCAAGGCAGATGCCTGAGCGGCAGGAGCCCTCTGTCATGGTACACCCTCTCGGCTATGAACACACCCCTCATCCTCTCTTGCATGTACAACGGCGTTCTCGTCGCAACATGCGGGTTCGCGTTCGTTCGGGGCGGTCGTCCCGAACGTATCGGCGCGCTGACGTGCCTGGCAGCCTCAGCGGCAACAGCGCTTGTGCGGTACCTTTTGCCAGGGCAGTGGCTGCCGGCGGCGGGACTTGTGCTGATGATCGATGCATCGGTGATCGCGACGTTCTTCTGGCTAGCGACCACAACAATTCGTTTCTGGCCAATCTGGGCGCTCGGCTTCGCGCTTTCGAACGTCCTAGCCGCGATCGTTGCCGCTTTGCTTCCGCGGATGCAACTCTTCGCATTTCACACCGGCCTCGGCGCATATGCCTATCTCGTTCTCGGAGCATTGGCGCTGAGCATCTGTCGCCTCGGACGCGACCCGGACCCCATCATCCTGAATGGGTCCAGAAAGGCATGGCTCGAGCGCGAACGACGTTCAGGTCGGCAATTCTGATCGGAAAAGGGGGCGTCTCGTTATGGAAGCCCGATCAGGCTGGCATCACTCTCCTTCCGCGCTGGTCGTGCTCCACCGCCGCGTATGAACGTTGGACATGATGCCATGCCGGACGATGCGATCCGCCATGCTGAGGTTTGCAAAGCCATGATCCTCGAAAGGAGAATCGTCGGTGAAGCTTTGGGTTTCTCGCTGGTCGAGAACGCCAATTTCGACATTCTGATGGAATTGTACCTGGCACGCGCCGAACGTCGACCGGTGTTCGTCTGGTCACTGTGCGCCGCTGCCAACACTCCACATTCGACAGCGTATCGGAAGATCAAAGAACTCATCGAAGCCGGATTGATAGTTCGGCACGATGACAGGAAGGATCGGCGGCGCGTCGAAGTCGAACTGACGGAGTCTGGCATCGCCATGATCGAAAGGCTCGTTTGCAGGGTGGCCGCAATCCCTTGGCCTTCCAGGAAGCAGTGAGACGGTGTCGCGCGATGCGCAACAGTCATCAATGCGGCGTCAGCCAGATCATGCCGGATCGCGCATCGCATTGGAAATGGCCAACAGCGCGTCGGCGATGAAGCGCTCCGCCTCTGCGGGGCTAATACCATATTGTCGAGCAACAGTCGAATAGTCGAGTTGCTCGTTCCGATGTGTCAAATAGACCTCGCGCGTAAAGAATGGCAGCGCCGCAAGCGCATTTTCATACCGCAGAAACCGATCGGCATCGAAAGGGGTGACCTTTAACCAACCGCGTACCCAAGTCCCGTCCTCAGCAACCTCGACGCACCGTTCGTCCGCATCGACGCGTAAAAAGGACACCATTCTCCAGCGTTCGCGCGCGATTGCGATTGCAGGATGGGCTGGGAGGGATCGCTTGTCCGAAAGTAACCGCTGAATTGAAGGCCCCCGCCTGCCTGCTCCATCATCGTTATGGTTCCACGGTAAGCGAAGGGTCCTGATGACAGTGCACGCAACGATCTGGATTTTGTGAAACGCGTTCATACTGGATCTCCGGTATCGCGACTGTTCATAATCGCTCCCTGTTCCTTCCCCGTCTCCTCACCAGTTGACGGCCCTATCGCGGGTAATTGCGGTACAGCTATGCAGTCCGGGGCCGGCGCCCGGCCGGATCAGGTCGCCCCCTGTGTCGGCGTCATGCGCGGATAATAGCCGGGGTCGGCGCCGCTCGACGCCATGGGCGTTCGCGCGCGTACGTCCCGAAAGCGCCGATCAGGGACTGGCTGTGTGATATGGTCACGGTCACCTAGACAGGATGCCAAGCTGTCCCGGCTGTGAGGGGTGGACGGCAATGAAGATGACGTGGGGAGTGGTATTCGAGCGGCTTCAAGGCCGGGGCGGCGCGGGAGGGGATCGGTGGCGGCACTGCTGCTCGAGCAGAACGATGAATGGGGCCGCCGACGGGAGCGCTACATGACGCTGGAAAGCGTCGCGCAATTGAGCGATGATCCCGCCGTCACGCTGCCAGCCATGGCCGCCTACCAGCCCGGCCTGACCGGAGATCGGTGCGGCTATGCCGCTCAAGCTACACCCCCCCGCGACACGACCCATGCCCCACATGGCTTCGTGCCCCGCTTATTGATGTTGGCAGCCTGGCCAGTCCAATGGCGGAGAGATTCGCCTCTTTCCGATAGCCAAGCCAGCAAAAAACATCGTGAGATTCAACCGTAACGGACGCAAAAATTCGACTCTAAGACTTGAAAGACGACGTTTTATTAACGGATTTTGCTAGAATAATTGCAGGCATGCGGGGTGCCTATTTCCCGTATAATTCTGATATGCAGGAATTATTCATGAGCACTGATCATCAAGGAAACGTATACCTCCAGAATGATTGGGGTGTCGATCTGTCACAACTGACGATCCGCCATCGGCGAAGCAATGATCCAAAGCTACAGGAAGAGCAAAGCTATCAGCTGGTCGCTGCCGGTGAAAAGGTCGGACCAATGCCAATTACTTACACCACCGGCGCCGGTAGTCCCTTTGATTACTGGTGGGTCAAATTCGTGACGCAGAACGGCAGCACATTCGACTGCAAGGATAATTTCTATTGCTCCATCAGCTCCGACGATGATGGCAACGTTACACTGAGGATCGACGGGTCGGACACGAACATGTACGTCGAGTTTAGCAGCTCGAGCGGTTGCACCGTTGATATCGACGAGGTCAGCGGATAAGGCAATTCTCATCCGCGCAGATGATCCACATTATTGAATGAAACGAAGCCGATTTGGGGAGTTCGCAAAATGGGCTTTTATGGCCAATTAACTTATATTCTGAGAGCGTTTTCAGTATTAGCGCTGTCGGCTTCGTTTGGAGTTTCGTCCGCCGCTGCGCAAACTCCTGAATACACTTACATCGGGGAAATAAGGACATTTTCATTCAATTTTTGCCCGGTAGGTTTTCTTCCTGCGGATGGCAGACTTGTGAGTATCACCACATACAAAGACCTTTTCTCCATAATTGGGACGACTTATGGGTCTGCGCCCGGCCAGTTTGCTCTTCCGAACCTGATTAACAGGTCCGTGATTGGCGCGGGCACATCTACCGCAGTCGGCACGGCCGTGGGGAATTCGGTTGTCACACTTCAGCCAAACCAGGTCCCACTAGTGAGTCACACTCACACCGCGACCTTCACTCCTGTCATTCAGAACAAGGACATCACTGTCCCGGCCACCCAAGGGACACTCGCCGTCACGCCCAAGATTCTCGTGAAGCAAGCTACGGGGCTGAATGGCATGGCCGCCGGATCGACCCTTTCGCAGGGCGGCTCCGGTCAATCCTCTGCTCCAATCTACGCCCCGACATCAACGACAGGAAACACAGTGGCCTTGGGTGGCGTCAGCGCTGACATTACAGGTGTGTCCTCGACGAACGCCATCACCACAACCGTGCCGATGGTCACAGGCGGCAGCGTTGCCATTTCTCCTTCCGCCGCAGCGGCGACCCAGCCTGTACCCACTCAGTCTCCCGCACTTGTGATGTCGGTTTGCATTGCTCCAACCGGTATCTACCCTACTCGCCCTTCATAATAGTGATCTGGGTGGACGCGGTTCTATATAGCCAACTGAGCTGCCCCCTTCTGAGTGTGTTTGGTCCCGGCGATTGATGGTGCGCATTTGAGAAGAAGCGGCACGGGTCATCTGTCCCGCCTTGCAGATGGCTTCGTACGGTGTGAGGCCGCGCAGGGTCTTGAGGCAGCGTGCGAAGTTGTAGGCAGCGACGAAGTCGGCGAGGTGCTGGCGAAGCTGGTCGTGGGTTTCGTAATGGTAGCGTTTCACGGTGGCCTCCTTGATCCTGCGGTTCATCCGTTCGACCTGCCCGTTCGTCCACGGATGTCGTGGCTTGGTGAGGCGGTGTTCGATGTCGAGGTCGGCGCAGGCGGCCTCGAAGGCATGGCAGCGGAACGGCAGCTTTTTCGCCCGCATCTCCTTGATGTCCTCGGCGTCCAGCCATCGCCGGTCGCGTCGGTGAAGTGCGTCCCGTTGTCGGTGAGCACCGTGTGGATCCGGTATGGGACGGCGGCGGCCAGGTGCCGCAGGAAGTCGCCCGCGATCCGGCGCGTGGCTTTCTCGTGCAGTTCCACGAAAGCGAGCCTGGTCGCCCGGTCAATGGCGACCCGCAGGTACAGCTTGCCCTGCTCGGTGCGCACCTCGGCCAGATCGACGTGGAAGTAACCGATGGGATACGCCTTGAACTTCTTTCGGGTCGGTTTGTCGCCATCGACGTCGGGTAGCCGGCTGATGCCGTGACGCTGCAAGCATCGGTGCAGCGAGGAGCGTGACAGATGCGGGATCGTCGCCTGTAGCGCGTAGAGACAATCATCCAGCGGCAGCAGCGTGTGGCGCCGGAACGCCACCACCACGGCCTCCTCCTCGACCGTCAGCGTCGTGGACCTGGGCTCCCGGGGGCCGGTCCGCAAATCGGCCGTCGATGACCGCCTACGCCACTTGGCGACCGTCTTCTGGTTGATGCCATGGCGCTTAGCCAGCGCTCTCAGGCTCTCTTCACTATGCTGTATCGCTCGACGGATTGCCTCTGTTGTCGTGGCGCTCCCGTGTAGAACCTGGCCCATAGTGCTTCCTTCCACTCACTTGCGGATAATGCACCATCAATCGCCGGGCCCAAACATCTAAGCCCCCGGAGGGTGGAGTCGCGTATCGAGGGCGAAGGGCTCCTGCGCAACGAGCCGGTACGCACCGCGACCGCGTACCGGGTCGAACAGCAGGTTCCAACTATGGCTGGACACAGCACTTGGCAGCACAACGAAAGCGTGACGCTCGAGCAGATCGTCTCCGAACCCCTGCTGCCCGGCACCAGGAATACCCGGTCGCAGCCAGTGCGGATTGGGTACGTCACCGGGTTGCACAACATGAATAGCGGCCGGATCAATCACCTCGAAAGCGGTCAGGACATGCGGCACCGTGTCGAGGACGCGGAAGGTTTTGTGCACGGCTACTTCCAGGATCGCGGTCGACGGATCAAGCGCACAGTAGACCGCACGCACGCCCTTGCTGTTCCAGCGCCCGCCGACACGGAAAGCACCCTCGCCGCTATCCCATGTCCCAGCAAAGCTCGCATGATCGAGCCGCCAGCCGTGAACCGCTCCGCTGCCGAGCGGAGGAGGTAGCGGCGTCATGCGTAGACGCCGTACCGCATCCGTTCGAGATGATCCTCGACGAGTTCGACTCCTGCCGGCGTCGAGAGCAGGTCGATGGGTCGGCGCTGATCGAGCGCGATCGCTGGCGTCTCGAGAAACCGCTCCGCTTCTTCCTGCGATCCGAGGATTTCCGTGGCCTTGCCGACGATTTCGGCGAACTTCCACGCGCGACCGCTCTGTTCCTGGCTGAGCCGTTTGGGGACGGCTTCCTTCTTCCGACGCTGGAACGTCCGCAGGCTGATCCCCGTCGCCTTCTCGAACGATTCCGGACGCTGGATCATTGCAACATTGGTTGCGAGGTGGACCAGCGCGTTCCCGGGAAAGCCCGACAGAATGACCTCATGCGCGTCGAGCGCAGACATCAGCGGACGCTTGAAGGTCGTCAGCCCACCCAGCAGATCCGCCACGCGCGCGATCGTCGCCTCGCCGTCATGCATCATACGCCACCTGTCGTTTCATCAACGACAAATGTCGTCAATCGCGGCAACGAGTCAAGACCTCTTGCCCTGACTCGGCCTGTCACGATGCCGAAACTTGGCTGCCGCTGGTCGGCATGCTACTTGGAACGTGCGTCGTGATCCGCGCGGCGCCGGGGCTGGTAACCCCGCGAAAGCACAGGTCTCGGTGGAGCAATCTGCCGGGGTGCCTGCGCATATGTCCAGGTCGCTTGCGGCTAAAAGCGCAGGCGCATGTGCTTTCGCATGTTACCAGCCCCGGCTCCCGCGTCTCGCACGCGGGAGTTTTGGCGCTTGTGTCCCGGGCCCGTCCTCCGTGTTTCATGGGACTTGCGAGGTGTCGCACCCGATGACGGCATATCCCGAACCTGAAAGCAGAGCCCAGCGCGGCAGCATTCCGATGCCGTGCGCTGTTGCTCAAACCGATAAGCAACAACTCGATCGCGCGACCCATTTCCTGTGGGTCAAAGCGCTCCGCCACCTGGATGCCGCCCTCCAGACGATTGAGCAGGTCGGATCAGACAGTGCGCTTGTGGCAAGCCATATCGAGAATGCGCGCGTTCACGCCAAGCGATACCTGCGCCCCGCTCGGGCCGGCGGGGCGGACACTCCAAAGACAACTCGCCGCAGACCAACACCGGGTGCCGAATACCCGACGCCGCGCCGATGACATGGGAGCGTCGCCGACTACCGCCCGCCGACAGCCGCGAAGAGCATGGTGATGATCCCACGATCGAAGCCATCTTCCGCGCAGAAGCGCCCAGGCTCAATCGCTATTTTCGCAGTCGGGCGCGCGGGACTGACGATCCTGTCGATCTTGTGCAGGAATCGTTCCTACGGCTTGTGGGGCGACTGCGATCCGGGGCGGTGGGCAATCCCGCCGGCTACCTCCACAGCATCGCCAGAAACCTTCTGTTCGAACGCAGCCGGAGGCAAGCAGCGAAAGGGGCGCCCCCTGCACACGATTTCGTGGCCGAGTTCGAGATCGCCGTGGAGCCAAGCCAGCATTACGACATGGAAGCCAGCGACTTGATCGCAGCATATCGGTTGGCGCTGAGCAAACTGCCGCCCCGGACGGCCGAGGTGTTTCGGCTTCATCGTGAAGAGGAGCTCAGCTATAAGGAGATCGCCGATCGTCTGGGTATCAGTGCGCGAACGGTGGAATGGCATGTCGGCGAGGCACTGCTTCGCATCCGACGGATGATGGACGCGCAATGACCGAGGATTTTAGCGCCAAAGCCAAGGATCGTCGTGAGCGCGAGGCGTCCGCGTGGTGCGCGCGCATGCACGGTCCCGATGCGGACGCGAGCCGTGACGATTTCGTTCGATGGCTACGCGCCGACCCACGCAATCTCGAAGCCTACAACCAGATGGAGGAAATCTATCTGATCGCCGGTTCATCCGCATGGCCGGGCGAACGGGTTCGGTCACAAGCGGCCGAGACGAGCGATATGCCTCGCGCATACGTAACCCGCCGCCGTCGGCTGGCCGCGCGCAGTCTCATTGCAGCCGGGACGATTGGCATCGTCGGGGTCGCGGCTATCATGCTGACCCCAGGGGCAACGCCGAACGGTCAACCGGATTTACCCGCTGTCCAGTCTGTCGACCGGACGGTAGACCGCATCCTCAGCACCGACGCCCATGCTCGCCGATTTGCTCTGGAGGACGGTTCCATCGTGTTCCTGGCAGCCGAAAGCCGGCTCGCGTTGCGGTTCGATCGGATTCGTCGGACATTGGCACTCCAGCAGGGTGGTGCCCGCTTCGAAGTAGCCCACGAGCCACGGCCCTTTGTCGTGCTGGCCGGCGGGGGTAGCGTGACAGCCCGCGGTACCATCTTCGACGTTAGGTTGGGAAAGCGACTGGTCAAAGTGAAGCTAATCCGGGGCGCGGTCGATGTTGTGCCGACGGCAGCCGATGCCGATCGCAATGAGGATCGCTCGGCCGTACGCCGCCTCAAGCCGGGCGAAACCATCGTCTTCCGGGAGCAAACGAGTGGGCCCGCTGCATCAGTCCCGATCGATTCGCCATCGCCAGTGGCAACCCCTGACGGAGTAGTCCCTCGGACGGTCGGCGAATTGGTGGACACGGTCAATGCGTCCCATCCCCACGATCCGCAACTCGTTGTGGATGACGTTCCGGTCCGCGGCGTACAACTGGGCGGAAGCTTCCGCCCGCGCGAACCCGCAGCAACGGCCGAATGGTTGAGCAGCATGTTCGATCTCGCGATCGACCGGTCATTAGCTGGACGGATCATCCTTCGCGACCGACGCAGATAAATTCTCCAGCGCACCCCGTGAACTTCGACTAACTCGCATCAACGCTCCCGAAGGCGCCGTACCGGCGCCTGAGGGGGCGTTGAATGGCATTTCTATCGATCCGAACCCTGGCCTGGACAGCAAGCGCAGCTGCGCTCGTCATTGGCTCAGGCGAGGTGCAGGCCCAGAACCGGCCGGTCTATAAGTTCAATCTGCCCGAGCAGGATTTGGCGGACGCACTCGTGGCGATAAGCCGTACATCCGGCAGAGAGGTCATCTTCCCCATGGATTTGGTCCGTGGACATCGAGCACCGGCATTGGCGCGCGCTGCGACTGCGGATGAAGCAATCGAGGCTCTACTGGCGGGTTCCGACCTAGAACCGCAATTCCGCCCTGACGTCGTTCTCATCCGCCGCCGCAAGAGCATCGGCGAAAGCGCACCTTCAGACCGTGACCGAGCTGACATTGTGGTGACCGGTTCCCGCATCGCTGGCGCTGCTGTGGCGGCACCTGTCATCACTATATCTCAGGAGCAGATGCGTCAGGCTGGGCAGACCGATCTTGGCGATGTGGTTCGCAGCATTCCGCAGAATTTTAGTGGCGGTCAGAACCCCGGCGTGGCCTCCGGGGCCTCCAGCAGCAATGTGAACAATGCCAACGCGACGGGCGGCTCATCCATCAACCTTCGAGGACTCGGACCAGATGCGACCCTCACGCTGCTCAATGGTCGAAGACTATCCTACGGCTCTTTCAGCCAAGCCGTTGATGTTTCGTCGATTCCGCTTGCAGCCGTAGAACGCATTGAGATCGTGGCCGACGGCGCCTCCGCCATCTATGGATCGGATGCTGTTGCCGGTGTCGCCAACATCATTCTTAAGCCGGATTATGACGGCATCGCGACCAGCGCCCGACTTGGAGCGGCGACTGATGGAGGCAACTTCCAGCAACAGTACAATTTGGTTGCGGGGGCTAGGTGGGTTTCAGGTGGCATTATTGCGACCTATGACTTCGAACGCGATACCGCCATAGAGGCTAGTCAGCGCGAATATACCGGCTACGTCCTGTCACCGCAGACCATTCTCCCTTCGCTCAAGCGCCATAGTGCCGTTGCGAGTGCCCATCAGCAACTGTCTGAGGGGGTTCGACTTTCGATCGACGGGTTGTACAACCGCCGATGGTCGTCTTCCGTTCAGACCCTGACCTCGTCGATCAACCACACCGATCGCGCTGCGGAGAATTGGGTGGTTTCGCCAGCCCTTACCGTCAACTTTCCGGCACGATGGTCGATGACGCTCAGCGGAACGTACGGGAAGGACGACGTCATCCTGGATCAGCCTTCGTTCACGCGGGCAGGTGTTCAGCGATCACGTGCGCGCAACTGCTATTGCAACGCGGTCAAAAGCGCTGAACTCGACGTCGGTGGCACGGTGCTCGATCTACCCGGTGGCGCGGTACGACTGGCGACGGGTGTTGGCTATCGCGAGAACATATTCGACCAACGGTCGCTGACCTCTGCAACGCGTGTCATGGGTCGACAAGGCAGTAGCTTCGCTTTCGGCGAACTGCTTGTTCCCGTAGTTGCACCTTCCCAGCATATCGCGCTTGTCGATCATTTGAGCCTCACCGGAGCCGTACGACATGAGAACTACTCGACGTTCGGTGGGATAACGACGCCCAAATTCGGGATCATATACGCGCCTGTTCCTGGGCTTGAACTGAAGGGATCATGGGGCCGATCGTTCAAGGCCCCTACCCTTCTCCAACAAAATTCGCCGGCTTTTGCCCTACTGTTTCCTGCAGCCTCGCTCGGCGCGACAGATGTTCCCTCGCAAGCCACGGCTCTCGTAGGTTTCGGCGGTAATCCGGAACTCCGACCAGAGCGAGCGACAAGCTGGTCAACCACTGTGTCGTTCAGGCCGATCTTCGCTCCGGGTCTCACCGCGGATATCTCCTACTTCAACGTGCGCTACAGGGATCGAGTCGTCGAGGCTGTAGGCAATCTTTTCTCCGCGTTCGGAACCCCAGCTTATGCCGAGTTCCTCTCCTCCAATCCCACCGCTGCCCAACAGCAGGCGGTGATCGACCGCGCGGGAACGACGAATTTCATCAATTACACCGGCCGCACTTACAATCCGGCCAACGTCGTCGCGATTGTGAACGACTATTACACGAACGCGGCAGTACAGCGCTTCAGCGGCATCGATATCTACGCCAGCTATCAGACCGACATCGGTCGATCGAGCGTGACCCTGATCGGACAGGCCAGCCGGATCGAAAGTCGCCAGAAGAACAGCGAGCTGTCTACCTACTACGATCTTGCGGGAACAGCCTTCAATCCCCCGACATTCCGAACGCGGGTCGGGTTCACGCTTGAAGAGGGGGCATTCACTTTCTCGCCGTTCGTTAACTATCTCGGCGGTGTCCGTGACACACGATCGGCTTCCGTGCGTAACGGCGCGTCGATGGCGACGATCGATATGACGCTAATGTATGACTTCAGCACCCAGGATGGACTGATGCGCGACCTGGGTATGGCGCTGGTCCTACGGAACGTCGCCAACGAGCGGCCACCATATCTTAGGAACACGTCGACGTCGGTGGTGAACTATGATTCCACCAACTACTCCGCTATCGGCCGGTTCGTCAGCCTCACCATCCGTAAGGGCTGGTGACCTCGGATGGCAAGGCTGCTCAAGTGGGTCTTTCCGTTTGCCGGGATGGTGCTGTCGCTTGTGGGACTGGAGGCCGATGCGGTCGGTCCCGGTGCAGTCCACGCATCCCTCGCTTCGACACCAGCGGGTAATCGCGGTTCCTGCAGTAACATCCTGCCTGCGAATATTGTCCGTCGCCGCGAAGTCGATGCGTTGGCGCTGGCGAAGATCCGCGACATCGGCACAGTACGCGATTTTCCAGCAGGATCACGTCCGCTGGCCCTGTCGCCCGACCGATCAAAGGTCACGTTCGTCCTGCAGCGCGCCGATCCCGCGAGCAATAGCTACTGCTTCGCCCTCGTCGTCTTGCCGTTTTCTCGAGGCGCGATCCCCCAGGTCGTCGATACCGGAGGCGACCTCATCACGATCCGGGGAAATTACCTTGGAATGGGGGATTTCCCGACAGGCGCGCAAGCGACTGCAGAACCGAAATGGGCCCCCGATGGCCAATCCATAGCATTCCTCAAGCGCTTTAACGGCGTAACGCAGCTCTGGCAGGCATTCCTGGACGGCCGCCAAGCCCGTCAACTTACATGGTCTGCGACCGATGTGGACCATCCAAACTGGTCGGCTGATGGCCGCTCGATCCTTTATCGAACCCGGCCAGGCCTTATCCCGGCGCATAATGCAATCGAAGAGGAGGGAAGAAAGGGCTATCTCTATGACGCCCGCTTTCCTGCATTGGGTTCCGCAAAACCGCTGCCTTCTTCCGGCGTCCCCTTTGTCTGGACGACGCTTCGTCTGAGTGATGGCGTCGCAAGCGCCGCGAGCGAGGCTGATCGCACCCATGTACTGGATCGCGTCGAGGGTGCGCCGGTAGGCGCCAGAATGGCAGCAGCTTCCGGTCACCACCTTGCTTGGGCGGACTTGCTCAAGCCCGACGCGCTGATGTCGCTGCTGCACCTGCGCGTTCGGCTGGCAGGTCGCGAGATCGAGTGTGAATTCGACGCGTGTACGGGGGATATCAAAGGACTTTGGTGGCTCGCCGACGGCGAGTTGATCTTTTTGCGAAGCGAAGGGATCGGCAATGGCGAGATCGCTTTTTATCGCTGGACTCCTGGTGCACGCCCGCCCAGGCGTGTTCTCAGAAGCGATGCGCTTTTCATAGGCTGCGACGTGCTTACCGACCGTCTCGTGTGCCTCCGCGAGTTGCCGACGCACCCTCGAGAAGTCGTGCTGATCGATCCCAAGAACGGCAGGACCAGAACAATCTTCGACCCCAACCCAGAGATCACGAACGCATCCCATGGTCGCATCGAACGCCTGACTTGGCGCGACGCGCGTGGCGGGTCAACGTTTGGCTACTTGGTCCTTCCCCGCTCCTACAGGGCTGGCGACAAGTTGCCATTGGTAGTAGTCCAATATTGGGCAAAGGGGTTCCAACGCGGCGGCGTCGGCGACGAGGTGCCGATTTTCCCGCTGGCGAATCGCGGTTTCGCTGTCCTGAGCTTCGAGCGCCCTCGCGATCGAGAGACGCTGATCCGCAATCGATCCGACGACGAGTATATGCGCGAGGCGATGCGAAACTGGAAGGACCGTCGCGATGTGCTGGAGTCGCTGGAGACGGGCGTTCGCCTCTTGATCAATCGCGGCATTGTCGATCCCGCGCGGGTGGGCCTCACCGGACTGAGTGACGGCGCGGAGACTACCCAATTCGCGCTCATCAACTCCACCATGTTTGCCGCCGCCTCAATGGGCACCTGTTGCAAGGATCCGATGGCGTTCACGGCGTTTGCGGGTCCAGCCCAATGGGCCGCGCAGAACAGATGGGGATTGCAACCGTACAACGAGGCCAGTCGGCGACAATGGCAAGCCGTATCTCTGGCGCTGAATGCGGACCGGATCACTACACCGATCCTGCTCCAGCTCTCCGACTGGGAATTCCGCATGTCGCTCCAGACGGTAGCTGAGTTCCAGCGGCTCGGCCGCCCTCTCGAAGTGCGGGTTTTCCCTGACGAGTTTCACATCAAGACCCAGCCAGCCCACCGCCTCGCTCTTTACAATCGAAATATCGCTTGGTTCTCGCGCTGGCTCATGGACGCCAAGTTGGAGCGTCAGCCTCGGACGCCTTGATGGATCGCGCCCATGCCTCGACGTCGGCGAGTTCCAAAAGTCGGTAGAAGCGGTAATCGGGCCTGGCGCGCTCAAGTCGAAGTTCAGTGGCAATTTCATCGACGTCGAGGAGGTGATCTTGTGCAAGCAGCCCACTGCACAACAAATCTCGAATTTTCTCGCGATTCCGGGCGTAAAGCGCGTGACCGAAAAGATCGAGCCGGCCCTTGGACCGGCGAAAGGCGATGGCGCTTGGAAGAAGGTCAGCGAACGCCCGCCGAGCCAGAGAACGGTCGTAGCCGTCTAGGACCCAGAGCCAGCTCGGCATACGCAGGCATTCCTCAATGACGGGTTGCATCATCAAAGGGAACAGCAAGGGATACGAGCGAGCCCGCTCAAAGCCGACAAGATGGCCGCTAATGCCTACTATGGTTTCGACGTGGGCGCGAAGGCCTGCGGACGTTCCACTGACGGCTTCGCACCATGGATGAATCGGAGGCTCGACAATCATTTCGATGGCATCTGAGTTTAAAAAATTGGAGTCCCATCGCAGCGAGTTTCGGCGCCTGCGGCGCAGGACTCGTTCGAGAACCCACCAGAAGGTCCGGTCCGCCACCTCGGCAACATCCAAAGCTGTCGATAGGGTATCGCGTCCGAAATGCCCGGCTCGCGCCATGTCGAGCACCGGCGTTACTCCGGGATAAGAGAAGAACACGCTGTCCCCGCCGCCCCCGCTGACGAAACAATCGCCACCCACCTCGGCTGCGACCTCGAGGGAAAGGCGATCGGACTCCTGAGTGAAGGCCCTCGCGCTCGGTCGTGGCAGGTGGGACGCTGCAGAGTGAAGCAAGTCAATGCGCTCATCTTCACGTTGCAATTCTATGAGGGGCGCTCCGAACCTCCTCGCCACGGATCTTGCTTGCTCTCGCTCATCCCCATCGGCGGATGGAGTGACATAGTTTACGCAAACGAAATCCTTTTGCTGTGCGGCCAGCGTTGCGGCTAATATTGACGAGTCGATTCCCCCTGAGAGCTCGAGCACTGGGCGACGATATTGTTGGACCGTCCTAGTGACGGATTCCTCGATAGCAGTCCGCAGGGACGCGGCAGCGTTGCCCGCGTCGACCCGGCAACGCTTCATGCGCGCCTGCTCGAAGTGTGCAGGTGACCATCGCAACTCGGTTCGCAACCCCTTGTCCGACAGGACCACGGCCTCTCCCGGTAGAATCTCGTTGAGGTGGCACAATCCCGTTCTCGCAGAATGGAATCCGGGGCGGACAATCAACCTCAAGACGGGTTGCCAGTCGATCTGGGCTTTAAACCCTACTATATTCTGGGCCATCCGCCAATCGGAACAGACAATCAGGTGTCCCGGCCGGCAAATATACAGACAGTCGAGCTGACCTGAAGGATCACGAAAGACCGATAACCCTTCATCGGTCGGATAGACAGCGACATAGCTTCCCCATCCCGAACTTTCTAGACTGAAGTCGCCTCCTACAATGTTGGGTACAACCTTCTCGAAATAAGGGCCGACAATCGTTCGACCATCCAGGAAAGTGCGTAAGGGTAGATCGGCGGAGCGTATAAAGATCATCTCACCTGTCGGACCAGGCAGACGATCCACTACCATCGTCGATTCGACTTCTGCATCTATGGCGAGATGGGCAGAATGGGCCGAAAATGGTATGATGATCAGGTACCGCCTCATGGGCATCGGCGCACGACAGTGAAAGAGCGAACCCGATGCACGGAGTCGTTCAACACAACGCCATCCCATTGCACCCAGCAATGGGCTCGGAACGGTTCGCCTTGAATGCCAAATACGAGTTCGCACGGCGCTCGCGCTTCCGTAAGGAAATATGCCAATGCCAGCGAGTCGACTAGGCATACCGGCTTAACTGGAATAATCCGGCGACACGCGTGAAAATCCAGCGCGATCCGCGCAGGATCACACTCTCGGCGCGCTTGAGATTGTCCTTCGGAGAGACGACGCAGTGTTTCCGAAAGCCCTCCAGGTTTCGCAACGCGCTTCGCCTGACTAAAGCTCGCAAGAACCTTGCCTGCGGTTCGTAGATTGAACGGTCGGCGGGACAAGCCCTTTTCGAGTAGGCTATCGCTGATCGGTGAGCACGAAGCCGCCTCGACATAGGCATTAGATGCCATAGGAAGGTTCAAGGCAGATTGGGCGTGTAGAACAGCCTGAAGGTCCGGCGCGTCCCGCAAGGGTACCCGCCCAGATAGAACTAAGTTCCACAGCGAATTCTTGGCTGTCTCAATAGAGTAGTATCGATCAGACTTAACATCTAGAAATATTGCCCGACTCGCGGCCATTGCATAAGAGACGTGCCACGCAAGGGCATTGCTCGTAGAAGCAGAACGGTGGCGTGCCTGGCCTATTTCAGACGCAATCACGCCACCCATGAGGGGATCAATCGTCCGACATGCCCATACCGAGCACTCGGCCCTGATCTTCAGGGATACCGAGATCTTGTCCTTGGGTCTCGACGCTGGCCACGCCGAGTTCGCAGACGATATTGTCCTGCACGTCTTCCTTGCGGTCCATGACAACCTCCAAGATTTGCCGCACCGGATTGTGCGGCTACTTATGATGTTACGTCATGCTCTACGGGTCCACATCAAACGCCTCCAATTTGAAAGTGGGAGGGTTAGCCGCGGAGCCGAGCAACGTCGTACGGTCACCTAGCGAGGTGAGTTTTGATCGTCCGAGGCAGGTTTCAGCGTGCGACGCCACCGCCCAATAATTTGATCGGAAACAGCCTCCATGCACTGGTCTCTCATGGTCTCCGTCTCGGTCAGGAGCAATTCGCGTGGGAATCGGACGCCGCGTTCGAGGAAAAGCATCGGGATGACAATGCAGCCCGCCGAAATGTCGAGCGCAGCGAGGCATTTCATGTGGTCGTCGAGCGTGCATTTTGGATTGCCGCTTTCAATTTCTCGGATCCACCGACTGGTGATTCCCGTATCCCGGGAAAGGCGATCCTGCGCGACACTAAAATGCCGGCGCCGGCCTTCGATGCACCAGCCTGATATCGCCTTCAACTCAGCAAGCCGTTCGGCGAATCCGATACGGTAGTGGGCTCGCATAGGCATGTCCGGAACCTTCCTGACATTTCATCAGGATTCCTTGTGCCTCGAGCTGGTAAAAGGAGCGTTGTGCACCACAACGCATAGCAACGTATTTCGCCTCCATTTTGAAAGTCATCGTCTGGCGGAAGGTGAACTATCATACCGGAGACAGCGAATACGTCATCGACTTGTTCGGGCACTTTCCCGGGCGGCCTGATACGCTGCGCCAAGTACGGCGACGTCCGCTTCACTACATGCCTGCAGCGCTGCGGCGTAGATCATGGCAACTCGCGGCTGCCATATTGGTAAATCCCCATTCTCCAATCTTACGCAAATCGCCTCGACTAACGCTCGGAGCTCGGTCGAACTTCCGACGAAGTGAACGTTAGGCCCCCACAGTCTACGGGCGTCTGCGCCGTCGTAAGTTGCCGACTGATCAGATGCATCGAGCTTCGAGAAAATAATGAGGGCTGTTAGTAACGTCATTCCGTAAGGAATGAGTTCGGTGGAATATGCCACGATACGTGCATGACATTGAATAAAGCAAGCGAGTCCCGCTGGCGATAATTGCAGCTTGTAGGTTCTCGATTTTCGGCTTGTCACGACTGTCCTCCCAATTTTTTGACCTTCGCGGTGCGGCAACCCTTCTGCGGCGGCAGCCTTTCTCACCAGCAAACCGGAACTGACGTTCCGGTTCCGGATCTCTCGTTCCGTGACCGGAACGTCTGTGCCCTGCTCGTTGCGGCGTGATCGTCCATCGTTCATCGAACCATTGTTCCAGCGACGGAACTGCGGCGACGGTCGAAAGACTGCCCCGCCCATAGACGATCGACATTCTACTACCTCCGGGGGCGGTGCGGACCGCTTGTTGCCGGACAGAAGGGATATTGCCCGATGCTGCTTGCGCCGATGCCGCCCGATGCGATTCCACATTCTCAGCCAGTGAGCGAGTCTTCTAGCGAGACTCGGTCGCACGTGGTGGTCCGGCCCCACGGCGCTGGCTTCGTGCTCGTGCGGCGCGCGCCCCCTCCAACGCTACCGACAATCCCGATCGGCCGCACAATTCTGGTGGACACCGATTTGCTCGGTGTTGAGACCATTGATGCCGGGGAAACCGGGCAATGAGCCGGGTCGTATATTCTGCCGCTGCCGCCATGCTCACGCTGACGGTTGGATTGATGGCTCAGTCGCCAGGAAACGCTCAGGCAACGACGGCAACGTCCGCTGCCGAATTGAGTCGCGAAGCCGAACTGGCGCAGAGGCAACTCCACCAGACCTTCACAAACCTCCAGTTCGAGGATTTCGGCCCATCGCCGGTGGGCGGGCCGATCTATCAGGCCAATGCCGGGGGTCGCATCGTCTATTACGCGCCGAAGAGCGGACACCTGTTGTTCGCAGCGGTGTACGACAAGAACGGCATCAACGTCACGGCACTGGCGCAGGAAGCGGCAGCGCAGCGACACTTGAAGGCGATCGACCCCGCCAAGGCGCTCGCCATCGGGCCACCAACGGCGCCGACCGTCATCGAGTTCACCGATCCCGACTGCCCCTATTGCCGCGCGCTCGACCGCTTCTGGGCAACCAAGGCAGCGGAGGGGAAACCGGTCCGGCGGCTCGTCTTCTTCGTCACGGGCATCCATCCGGAAGCCGCGGCCAAGGCCGAGCACATCCTGTGCTCGCCCGACCCCGCTGCCGCCTTCGCCGCCATCTATAAGGGGGCCGCCCCCAAGCCGTTGCTGACCTGCGACAAGGGCAGGGCTGACCTCGCGGCCCACGAAGCGACGGTAGCGAGAATGGCGATCGGCGGCACGCCCACGATCGTGGCAGGCGGCCGGATCGTCTCCGGCTTCCGACAGGACGAACTCGAGGCGTTCCTCGCGCAGGCGCACGGGCGCAAGCCCTGAGGGTTCATGGCGGAATCGTCGGCGGCGTGGCGCGCGGGAACGCATCGCCTGCCGCCCGACGGACCGGAATGCCGGGGGGCGCGGGCCTGAACGGGGGCCGTCCGACGCGCCGCCCGGCCGGGAACGACAGGCTCGTCTCCGCGGCCAGGCATCTTCCGGACGGTCTCCACAACAAGGAGTGACTTCATGATCCGTGTACTCGGGCGCCGCGCCATGCCCGTCGCCAATGTCGGTGTTCCCCTGCTCGCCATGCTGGCGCTGTCGATGGGTGTCGCTCATGCCTTCACCGCGCCGACGGCCGGTGACCTCGGTTACGACATCTACGACATCGTCGTGAACAAGGGCGTCAAGGGACCGCTCGGCTTCGTCGCCGGCGTCGCGGCCTTTCTCTTCGGGGTCAGCCGGCTGTTCTCGAACATCATGGTCGGCATCCCGACCATCGTCGCCGCCGTCTGTCTCATCAAGTCCGACGCCATCCTGCAGACCTTCGGCATGGTGATCTGATCCGATCGGCAGGGTGCCGATCGGTACCCTGCCCCCGTCCTCGGCGCCAATCCCGGCGCCGGGAAACCGCCCCGCCACGGGGTGATGAAGCAGGGGAGAAGGGCGATGGACGAACGCCTGCCGCAATACCTCCACCGACCGGTCCAGATCCTCTGGTTCGGGGCCGACGAGTTTCTCGTGGTGATGGCGACGATCTTCGTCGCGGTCATCGTCGGCGGCATGATCGGCTGGGCGTTCATCGCCGCCCTTCTCCTTTTCATTCCGTGGAAGCGGACCAAGCCGCGCGGCTTCCTGGCCCACCTCGCCTGGCGCTGGGGCCTGGTCTCCTTCCCCCATTATCCGGGTCCGACGCAGACCCGGTTTTACGAGTGAGCGGCGCCATGTCCCTCTTCCATCGCCAGACTTCGGACAGCGATCCGCTGACCGGCAAGCCGGCCTCCTTCGGCATCCACCGCTTCCTGCAGGGGTCCTCGAACCTTTTCGAGGAGAACCGACTGCTGAAGTTCGCGATTACCGGGCTGTTCGGCATCACCGCGGTGCTGGGCGCGGTCGTCTACAGCGCCGACCAGAACCGCCGCACGGTGGTCGTGCCCTTCGCCTCCGGGGGTGACCTCTACGTCACCGGCTCGAAGCCGTCCGCCGATTACCTGAAGGCGATGACGCGCAACATCGTCGCGCTCGCCGGTACCTATTCGGCCTACAGCGCCGACACCCAATTCCAGGCGCTGCTCGGCATCGCGCATCCGTCCGCCTTCAATGGATTGCGCGACAGTTTCAACGCGGTGCTCGACGAGCTGGCGGACAATCCGACGCTCTCGATCGCGACCTATATCCGCCCCGACCAGCCAGTCACCTTCAGCGACCATGAGATCGTCGTGCCGGTCGAGAAGGTCCGCGTGATCGGCGGCGTCGTCCGCAAGTTCCGGGGCACGCTCCGGATCGGCTTCACGATCGACAATGGCCGCTTCTGGCTGACCCGCCTCACCGAGGAGAAATTCGATGCCGAACTCCGGTAATCGCACGGCCGCGCCTGCGGCGCTGATCGCCATGCTCATGTCCACCGCACCGGCGATGGCGCAGTCGATCACCGCGCTGCCCGACCAGCGCAGCACCATCCGGCTCTCCAACCGCGATATCAACCATGTCGTCTGCCAGGGCGGCGAGATCGAGGACGTGAAGTTCTCGGCCGAAAAGGGGCTCGCCGTCGAAAAGGCGGGCGCGGACGCCTGGATCAAGTTCCTGGTCAAGGAAACCGATGATGCAGGCCAGGTCACCCGCGCCTTCGTGACGACGCCATCCGAATTCTTCGTGTCGTGCAACGGCGCGATCTACCCGCTCTATGCCGAGCCCGCCGACATCCCGGCGCAGACGGTTTTGCTGGTTCCCGGCGCAACTCAGCGCGCCCGCGCCAACCAGGATTTGCTCGGACCGCTGGTCGAGGAGGAGCGCGCCGTCTCGGTGACGCTGGCGATGCTGCAGGACCGCGTACCGGCAAGCTTCACCCCCGTCGCGCCGGAGGCCAACGATATCCGGCTGGCCGACCTTTCCGGCGCGACCCTGCGGGAACGCCGCCGGGTCGAGATCGATGGCGCAGGTCTCTCCGCCTCGGAATATCTCGTGTCGGCCAGCGCGCCGGTCGAGCTCGACGAGCGGGTGCTGCTCGACCGCCGGCTGGGTTCGCGGATCTTCGCAGTCAGTGCCGACCGGCTGGTGCTCCGACCCGGCGATACCGCTCGGGTGATCGTCGTTCGTCGGGGAGACGTTCGGTGAACGATCGCCACGACACGGATATCGGCTTGGCCGATATGGCAACGCCGCCGCCGGCGACCTCCGCGCCCGGGATTGCACTCCTCGACCTGAAGGCGCGCTGGGCAGCGATGGATGCCAAGGCACGGCTGCGCGCCAAACAACTGGGCGTCGCCGTCTCGGTCGCAGCGCTGGGCTACGGCCTGTACACGGCGTCGAATGGCTCGGGCAACGCGGTTGAGACCGCGCCCGCCGCCTCGAAGATGGACATGGGCGCCGGCCTTCGCGGCGACAGCCTCGAGCTGAAGCTGCGCGGCGACCTGAAGAAGGTGCTCGACGGGCAGAACCTGCTCGGCGAACGCATCACGGCGATCGAGGAAGGTCGGGTGGTGCCGGGCAGCAAGCCTGGACTGAACGGCCTGCCGCCAGGCATGAATGCGGAAGGCGATGATCTGCCGTCGGCGCTCCCGGGAAGTGCTCCCGCCTTCCCGCCGTCTCCGGACACATCCGCAACCGAGCCCAAGGAAGACATTCCGCCGCCGCCCGCGCCGGTCGGCCCGCCCGCCCCGCCACCACCGCCGGTCGAAAAGACGGTCGGCGGAATCGGCAGCGCGACGGGACAGATCGCGGCTGCTGCCGGTGCGGGCGGCACCACGGCTGCGAACGCTAAAAAAAAGACCCGGACGATCTATTTGCCGCCTGGTTTCATGAAGGCGCGGCTGCTGACCGGGATCGACGCGCTGGCGAGCCGCGACGCGACGTCCAACCCCGAGCCGCTGATCGCGCGCGTCCAGGCGCCCGCCGTGCTGCCCAATGACGTCAAGGCCAACCTCTCGGGCTGTTTCGTCGTCGGCAATGCGACGGGAAGCCTCGCCAAGGAACGCGTCGAGGTGCAGCTCGTGTCGTTGTCCTGCGTCGACTTCGACGAGCGTTCTGTCGTCGATCAGCCAATCAAGGGCTTCTTCGTCGATACCGACGGCAAGAAGGGCCTGTCCGGCAAAGTGGTGACCCGGGCGGGCGCGAGCCTTGCCCGCACCTTCATCGCTGGCACGATCGCCGGAATCAGCCAGACCGTCGAGGGCACGTTCGGCAGCACCGCCACCTCGGCGCTCGGCAATGTCCGCACGCTCGATCCCGGCGATGCGGCGAAGAGCGGCATCGCCGGGGGCCTTGGCAAGTCCTCCGACAAGCTAGCCGACTTCTATCTCGATCTCGCGCGCCAGGCCGGTCCGATCGTCGAGGTCGGCGCCGCCAAGGACGTGGTCGTCGTGATCCAGGAGGGCGTGACCCTCGAGATCAAGGCGAGCGCGGGAGTGAAATTCTGATGCGCCGCCTGCCCCCTTTCAATGGAGTGTCCTTCATGCTCGCACGATCGTGCTCGACGATCTGGCTGCCGCTCGCCGCCGCGACATCGCTCGCCGGCTGCGCGTCGCTCGGTCAGACGCTGTCGCCCTATGCCGAGAATTTCTCGTGCAAGAATAGCGACCACGGCCAGTGCATCGCCCCCGACAAGGCCTATGCCGACGCGGTCGCCGGTCGCACGCCCCGCTCCGACCCAGCGGTGACGCGCGACAAGGCCATGCTGGCGAAAGCGGCACCCGCCTCCGGTCAGACCCACGGTCGGACCGATCGCGCGGGCGTCCCCGCCACCGCCTTTCAAGGCTATCGCGACAGCGTCTATCAGGAGCTGAAGGGCCTCATCGATCAGCCGGTCACGCCGATGCTCCGGCCCGGTCGCACCATCCGCACGCTGATCCTGCCCTATGCCGACCGCGAGAGTCCGGACCGCCTCTACATGCCGCGCTATGTCTATTCGGTGCTCGATGCGCCGCAATGGGTGGTGGGCGACTATCTGGTCAATCCGGTCAGCCCGGCGGCGCGCGCGCCGGTGCTTGGACAGGTCCGGGACAAGCCGGTGGACGCCGCGATCCCGACCCCCGTCGTGCCGGACCTCGGAGAGGATCGATGAAGGCGCCCGGCACCCGCACCGGCGGCGGCCTGACCTTTTCGGACCTGCACCGCGCGGTCGCCCGCGACCGCTATTCCGATTTCCTGCCGCTCGTCGCCTGGCATTCGGAAAGCGAAGCCTTCCTCTGCATCGACGATGGCTGGGGCCATGCCTGGGAGCTGACGCCCTCGGCTTATCTGTTCTCGCACGTCCACCAGGCGCTGGTCGGGCTGTTCAACGTCGCCTTCCCGGCCGGAACGGTAGTGCAGCTTCACGCCTTTGCCGATCCGCTGATCGACGATGCGCTGGACGGGTTCCTCAATCTCAAGACCCGGCCCGATCCGCTGATCCAGGCATCGGCGCGGCGGACCGCCGAGTATCTGCGCGCAGGCACCGCAGGTCTTCCGGCGCTCAACCATATCCCGCTGCGCAACTTCCGCCTGTTCCTGTCGGTGAAGACCCGTGCTCCCCTCGACGCCGATCTGCGTCGCCAGATCGAGGAGCAGCTCTCGCGGCTCGGCATCCGGCGGATGCCGCCGGAGGGTCTGGTCGCGCTGTATCGCCGGATCTTCAACGGCGTCTTCACGCCCGCGCCCGGCGTGTTCGCGGATGGCGGGGCGAACGGACGTCCGATCCGCAAGCAGATCATCGATGCCGGTCCTGACCTCCGCTTCGAAGGGCCGGAAGTGTTCCTCGGCAACCAGGTCGCGCGCTGCCTGACCCCGCGCGCGCCTGCACGGCGGATCACTGCCGAGCGCGCCAACCGGTTGATGGGAGGCATGCGCGGGAGCAGCGAGGACAGCGACCAGATCGGCGGCCCGTTCCTGCTGACGCTCAACATCCTGTTCGACCATTCGCAGTTCGAGATCCACAAGCGCGCGCAGATCCTGTCCGCGCAGAAGGCGGCGGGCAGCTTCGCGGTCGAGGTCGGCAAGCAGGTCGAGGAGATCGGCTGGGTTCTGGACGAGGCCGGCAACAGCCGGTTCGTGACCGTGATCCCGACCATGTGGGTGTTCGGCCGCAGCCGCGCCGAGGCGCGCGAAATGGCCGCCCGCGCCAAGCGGCTGTGGGAGTCCGAACCGCTGCCCTGGATGATGCAGGAGGAAAGCTACCTCAATCCCGTCCTCCTGCCGATGAGCCTGCCGTTCGGGCTGCACCCCGAGAAGCGCACCCTCCGCCTGCTCGAACGCGATCTCCGCATGCCGGCCAAGGCGGCGGTGTTGATGGCACCGGTGCAGGCCGACTTTCGCGGCGGCGGTCGCCCTGCCCTGCTCTATGCGGGCCGCAAGGGTCAGCTCGTAACGCTCGACCTCTTCGATCCGCGCATCAACAATTACAATTTCATCGTCTCGGCCGAGAGCGGCGCGGGCAAGAGCTTCCTGCTCAACAATCTTTGCCAGCAATATTATGCGCAAGGCGCGCTCGTCCGGATCATCGATATCGGCGGGTCGTACCGCAAGCTCTGCACGCTCTGCTCGGGCCGCTACATCGATATCGGCGAGGAGCGCCTCGTCCTCAACCCGTTCGACATGGGCTTCGCGCTCGACGGCGACGATCGTCAATCCGCCATCGCCATGGCGGTCGCGATCGTGGCGGAAATGGCCAATGCCGCGACCCGCAAGGGCGTGACGACCTCGGAATGGAACCTGCTGAAATCGGCCGTGCAATGGACGATCGATGGCGGCCGTGCCGAGGAAGGCATCGATGCGGTGCGCGCCTGGCTCGGCGCCTACCCAGAATTCGCATCCTCCGGTCTCGACCGGGTCGAGCATCTCGTGCCGGTGGCGCGCGAACTGGCCTTCAACCTGCGCGACTTCGGTTCGGACGGGGCTTACGGCCACTTCTTCAACGGCCCCTCGACGTTCGACATCTCGGCCGATGAATTCGTCGTGCTCGAGCTCGAACGGCTCAAGGGCATGCCCGACCTGTTCAACGTCATCGTCATGGTCGTCGTCAACGCAGTGACCCAGGAACTCTACCTGTCGGCGCGCGACCGGCCGCGCTTCGTGCTGTGCGACGAAGCCGCGCAGTTCATGACGCGCAGCGAGGGTCAGGATCTGTCGCGTCTCGCCGAGGCGTTCGGCCAGGGCTATCGCCGCGCCCGCAAATATCAGGGCAGCTTCGGGGTCGTCCTCCAGTCGATGAACGACCTGCTGCTGTTCGGTGGCACCGGTCAGGTGATCCTCGAAAATGCCGCGACGCGGTTCCTGCTCCAGGGATCGACTTACGACAAGGCGGTCGAGAACAAGATCCTCGACTATTCGGGGTTCGTCCTCGACCTGCTGAAGTCGGTGCGGAACCACAAGCCGCATTACTCCGAGGTCTTCATCGACTCGCCGCTGGGCCTGGGCGTCGCGCGGCTGGTGGTCGATCCCTTCAGCTACTGGATCAACACATCGGCGCCGAACGAGGTCGCCGCTTTCGAGGCGCTGATCCGCGCCGGCCGCTCGCCGCTCGAAGCGGTCTGCGAACTCGCCGGCGTCGATCCGGCCGAGATCCTCGGCGCAGGCCGCCCCGACAACGCACCCGCCATGGAGACGCTGTGATGGCCCGCAAGCCTCACCCCGACCAGTTTCCGCTCGACTGGAGCCGTGACGCCCAACTCGAGCGCATGATCGAGGCGCGGGTCGCGATCCGCGCAGAACGCGACGCGATCCGCTGGCGCATCCGCCTGATCTGTTTTGAGGCGGTGACGATGGTGGCGCTGGTCGCGCTGGCTGGTTTCTCGCTTGGCCAGCCGGTCGCCAGAACGCTCCACGTCGCCATCGGCGTCGGCGTGGCCTGCGTGGCGAGTGGCCTCCTGTTCGTCGGCCTGTCGGCGATCACGGCCATGCTCGTCGCCCGCTTCTATCGGTGGAGGGGGCGATGACCGTCTTGTCCGACCGCGATCCGTTCGCCGCGCTGGCGAAGGACTTTGCCGCGCTCCGCCAAGATGCCCTCATCATCCACACCACCGCCCTTGAAGTGGCTGGGATCATGCAACGCACCGAACGCCGCGCCCGGCGGAGGCTTGCCACAACGATCACGGCTGCCACGCTGTTCGCGGCTACCGCCGCGCACGCCGTCGCGGTGTCGCTTCGGGTCTCGCCGCTCGAGGCGATCGAGGTTGCGATGCTGGTCGGCATCTCTGCGGCCATGTCGATCCTTGTCGTCCTCCCGTGGGCGACGATCATGCGGCGGCTCGTCCATTTCGCGACCAGGGGGGCGGCGCGATGAACGGCATCCTGTCCGCGCGGCCCGGCCAGGGCGCGATCCGACTGGTCGTCGCCGCCGATGGCCTGCTCCTGATCCAGTCCGTCCTGCTTCTGCTCGGAGACGATCTGCTCGGCGCGTTCCGGCTGCCGGTGCTCGGCGTCACGCTGATCGCGGCGCTGGCCAGTGTCGCTGCGGTGATCGGCGATGGTTCGGATCACGATCGTCCCTGGAGGTTGCCGCGATGAGTGCCGGAAAGCCTTCCATCACCCGGTCTCTGCGGCTGAACATCCTGGCGATCCCGCTCGGATTGCTGGCATCGCCAGCCGTCGCCGACACGACGACGATCGGGCGCACCTGGCCGATCGTCGAACCCGACGCGCTGTCGGAGATCGAGGCGCGGGTCGGTCGTCAGCCGGCCGACATCGCCTCGAAGTTCGGTCCGCGCGAAAGATGGTCGGCGATGCGCGCGGCAAGCCTCGGCCCCACCGCGCAATCGCGGGTGCGCACGGTCGTTCCCTTCCACACCCTCGAATTCGACATTCGCACGCCCGATGGCCGCATCGTCTACCCCAAAGGCTTCACCTTCAATCCACTGGCCTATGTTACCCTGCCGCAGCGACTGGTCGTCGTGACGCCACGCGATCTTGGTTGGGCGGTGGCACAGGCCCGGCCGGCCGACTTCATCCTTCTCGCCGCCGGCAAGGGCGCGGATCCGGTCGCTTTGTCCGAGAAGGCACAGCGACCGATCTTCCTGCTTGAGCCGCGGGTGAAGGAGCGGCTCGGCCTCACGGTCGCACCCGTCATCGTCCGCCAGGTCGGCCAGAAGCTGGAGCTGACCGAGGTGCGGCTCGAATCTGCCGGAGGTCGGCGATGAGCCGTCTCGCAACACGCTTGCGCATCGGCGCGGCGATGATCGCCTTCTCCCTGCTCGGTGCCGCGAGCCCGGCCCAAGCGTCGAAATGTGAAAGCGGCGCCTTCAACCCGATCACCAAGGTGCGGTGGACCTGCATCTTCCCGATCACCATCGGCGGGGTGAAGGTCGGTCCGTCCGATCCGCTTGGGCGTGCGCTCGATGCGCAGACGGCGGCCAAGCCGCTATGTGCGTGCCGGAAGGGCGCGACCTTCACCTTCGGGGTGAAGGTCAGCTTCTGGTCGCCCAATCGCATGGTCGATGTCGTGACCGAACCCGGCTGCATGATGGCGCTGGGCGCGGACATCATGAACAACCATGGCCGCCTCCAGGGCAGCCAGACGAGCCTGTCGGACGGGACCAACACGCGCAAGCTGTTCGCGCAGATGCACTATTATGTCGCGCCTGTCTGGAAGATGCTCGACATGTTCACCGACCTGCCGTGCATCGAGGATGACGGGTTCGACGTCGCGTTGATGACCGAGTTTCTGCCGACCTGGCAGTCGGCGACGCTCGGCGCGATCGTCCAGCCCGAGGCGGTCTTGTTCGGCAATCCGGCCGCCGGTCTCGCCTGCATGGCCGACAGCGCCGCGGCGGCAGCGGGCAAGGTCGTCGATCCGCTCTTCTGGTGCATGGGAAGCTGGGGCGCGACCTATCCGATCGCCGGCGACATCCATTTCGGAGATTCCGTCGAGGCTTGGGCCGGGCTGGCCGCGCGCGGCACGTTCCTGATGGGCCGCCTCGGCGCGCTGACCATCTCGTCCGAGGATGGCTGCTCGTTCCGGCCCCAGCCGATCTGGACCAAGTCGCGGTACAAGCTCCAGCTGATGGAGCCCGTGAAGGCGGGAAGCTGCGTCAACATCGGCCGGCCGGGATCGCTGTGGACCAGCGCCAAGCACGCTCCGGGCAAAGACAATGCCGAATTCATGCTCTTCGAAAAGGTGATCTGCTGTGCCGGCATCTCCACGCCCTGAGCGGCGATCACCCCTCCTCTTCGCGCGCGTCCGGGATGTGCCCGGGTCTGCCCGCCACAGCCATGGTGGCTGTCCGGACGCGTGCGGGGGCGGTGCGTTATCGGGAAATCCCCTGCCCGGTATCGCACCACCAGCACGGCCGATGGCGGCGGGCCCCCTTCCCCCGTCCCGTCGTCCGTCGGTCGTGCTGGCATGCTGTCTCGGATTCGTGCTTTCGAGTATGAATGCCACTGCGCAAACGGTCGAGGATCGCGCGCGAGCGGCCGCCACCGCGACACGCGGGCGTTCGGGCGACAGCGAGGCGCTGCGTCGCAACTATGTGACGCCCGGCCTGGCCGGCCAGCCGATTGCGACGGTCGACGAGCGCGCCCGCTTCACGCCCGATATAGCCTGCCGGCGCACGGCTACGATGCTCGAGCTGATGGTGCAGCCCGGCGCGACCGGCGATATCGCCCGCCTCACCGTCGCGCGGGACAGCGATCTCGATGGCCGCTTCGACTCCAGCCTGACCGCGCCCTTCCCCATTTCCGGGGTGTGCGCCAATGGCGTCGTCGCCTGCGCGCCCGGAACCTGGGACGGCTGCCGCTACTACCGATGGGACATCGGGTCCGGCGGGGCGGTCAAACTGGCGGAAACCGACCTGACCAGGCTGGCGGGCTGCTACTGTGTCAATGGAAGCTGCGGCGCCAACCTCGTCATGGGCAATCTGCCTTCGGTGCTGAAGGATCTCGGCGGCGGGGTCGTCGGGGCGCTGACCAGCGTCGATCCCCGCATCGGCGTCGCCGAGGCGTCGATCGATGGTCCGGTGATCCGCTACACCGGTGCCGCTACGACCGCGTGCGCCGCCGCGCCCGACCTCGCCGCCACGACCTATCGCGCCAACCCGTCGGAGATCCCCGGCGACGCGTTTGCCGCATCCCGGTCGAACAGCGTGTTCCAGTCGCTGAAAGGATCGCTGGCCGGGCGCGACCGTTTCGAGACGACCGCCAGCTGCACGGTCGAACGCGAGGTCCGCGTCGCCGACGTGAACCCCGACGCCATCATTGCGCGGGTCAGCGGAGGCTATGCCACACTGGCGCCGACGCCGGACACGCGGCTGTTCCAGCTCGGGTCTCCGGCCAACGATAGCCTGAGCGGGGGAAACTGCCGGCTCTTCGATTTCCGCATGACCCTGCGGGTCGGCGATGCTCAGCGGCTGAAGAGCGCGCGGCTCTCGCGCTACTTCATGGACGACTGGCTGCAGCTTCGGATCGACGGGCGGTTGATCCTTGCCGATCCCTGGAACTGGATGGGCAGCGGTACCCCGGCGAACCGCTGCGAGCGTAAGCGGACCTGGTACGGCGCTCCCGATCTCGATCTGCTGCCCTATCTCTCGAATGGCGATCACGAGATCTGGCTGCGCGTCGCAGTCGGTGGCCGGGGCGAGGCATTCGCCGAAATCGCGGCCACTATCGATACGCAATGCCAGTCGTCGGAGCGCCTTATCGACTCCTGCGCCGGTTATGCCGGGAACGAAGCGTGCCGCCTCACCGACGAACGTGTCGACGATGTCGTCACCGTGCAATCCGGCATCGCCACCGGGTTCAAGCCGCTCCAGCAGACTTGTGCATTCGGCAGTGGCGCGTGCAGCGTCAGCGTGACGCGCGACTTCTTCCGGAAGGATCGGCGCTACGCCTGCGTGGTCCGTAGCGGTCTGACCCCGGAACCCAACCTCGACCGCGGGGCCTTCATCATCGACCATTCGACCGAGACGATGCTCGCCGATCGCACGCGTGGCTCCGATGGAGCGACCGCGACGACCACCCGGCCGTTCGGGCTTCCCGACCGCGGCTCGGTCCCGGCCTGCGAGACCCTGTGCAAGACGCGCGCGCCGGTCGCGAACACCGCCGCGACAACGGACGGTGTCGTGGGGGCGCGGCAAACCCAGGCTACGGGCTGGCAGACCTTTTACCACGCCTGCACCGCCTCGAATGTCTGCCCGGCCAGCCCTGGTGAAGAAGTGGTCTCGCCCTGCGGCTGTCTGGACGACTTCCCCGAGGCGGCGGTGATGATGCAGACCGTACGGCTCGGTGGCGCCGACCTCGTCTGCACGGGAGCGCCGCGATGACCCGCTGGCTGCTTCCCCACAGGCTGGCGCTGCTCTCACTGGCCGGCTTCGCTGCCGTCGCCGCTGCGGCGCCCGCCCAGGCGCAGATCTGTGCCGCCGATCGCAACGGCAATGGCGATGCGGCCGATGAAGGCGAGACCGCGATTTGCGATGCGGTAGCGGATGGTGGCGCGCAGTGCCCGATCGACCGGGTGGCATGCGTCGCCGATCCGGCCGGCGCCTATAGCTGCCCGCTCGGCGCCCAGTTCTCCTGTGCCTCGGTCACGGACGATGCCGCGCCGACTTGCTCACCGCATGCCTGTACCGATCCCGGTGCGCCGGGCGGCGGCGTCGAGCAGGAAACGGTCGTCGACGATCCGGGCACGCCGGCGGACGGGCCGGTCGATGCGGCAGGCAACTGCACCGGCACGATCGAGATCTTCTCGGGCCGCGCCGTCCGCTGCCGCCCGCCTGGGTTGAACACGACCTTCTCCAACTGCTGCAAGGACAAGGGTAGAATCGTCAAGGACGGCTCCGGCTCGGCGCTGTCGTCGACCGCAGGCACCGTCGCAGTCGCCAAAGGCGTCTTCACCGGCATGAAGGCGGCCTACACCGCCTTCCAGGCCGGCGCGACCGCGACCCAGGCGGCCTCGGCGGGTGCGAAGGCACTGATCGTCGGCATCGACCCCACCAGTCTTGCGATCAGCGTGGCGATCAACCTCATGATCGAGGTGCTCCTGCAGGGCTGCGACAGCCAAGACATGGAAACGGCGATGCTCAAGGGATCTGGCATGTGCCACGAGGTCGGCGACTATTGCGCCTCGAAGATCCTCGGGATCTGCGTCCAGAAGGCGCGCGGCCAATGCTGCTTCAACACGAAGCTCGGCCGCATCATCCAGGAACAGGGGCGCCCGCAACTGAAGTCGTTTGCCGGCCTCGGCTGGGGCACGCCGCAGAAGCCCTATTGCCGGGGCTTCACCGCGGAGGAGTTCCAGGCGCTCGATTTCAGCCGGATGGATCTCTCCGAATATTACTCCGAGATCGAGGCCCGCGCGCAGGGCCAGATCCAGACCGACATGAAGGATCGGATCGATGCCTATTCCCGTACGATGGGCCGGTAGCATGCTGCTGCTCGCCGGAAGCGCGGTCGCGCAGGTGCCGCCCACGTCACAGCAACCGCCGAATGCGCGCACCCGCCTGTCCGTCGAGGGCGATGCCGCAATGGAGCGGCTCAAGCAGGCGACCGCCCGTCGCAGGGCGGAGACCGGCGTTGCGCCGACGCTGCCTCACCGCCCTGATCCGTCCATTCAGCGCCGCGCGGGCGAAGCACTACGCCGCCGCCCCTCACTGCCGGCGATGGGCGACCGCGCCCGCAGCGGCGTGGCGAGGGGCCGCGAGGCACTCGCGGCCCAGCGTGACGCGATGGCGAAGCGGCTCGATCAGGCGCTCGGTCTCACCGCTCCCGACATGGCCGCGATCGCCGGTGCCGCCGCGCCCGGCACCAGCGGCTGGGTGCCGGTGCTGTTCGTATCCTCTTCGATGCCGGTCACGACGCTGCGCACCTATGCCAACCAGCTCGAGCGCGTCGGCGGCGTGCTGGCCTTTCGCGGCATGCCGGGGGGCATGACCCGCGTCGAGCCGATGGCGAAACTGTCCGCCGAGATCCTGCGTCGCGAACCCGGTTGCAACGGGCCGTCCTGCGCGATGCGCAACGTGCAGGTGATCGTCGATCCACTCGTCTTCCGCCAGCACGCTATCACTCGTGTGCCGGCACTGGCGATGATCCCCGGCGATCCCACCCAGGCTTACTGCGAGCGCGAGGAGGGCAGCCCGCGCAGCCCCCATCTCGTCTATGGCGACGCCGCGCTCTCCGGTCTGCTCGATGAATTTGCCCGCCTCGGCGGCAAGGAGGAGGTGCGCGATGCTCGTCGCCGTCTGGAACAGCGCTAAACGTTTTTGGCCGGAGGTGAAGCTGCTCCCCTTGCGCGCCGCAGTCGCGCTCGGCAGCGCCGGGCTCGGCGAGCCGCCACGGCCCGAACGGTTGTGGAAGGGCATGGCGATTGTGCTGCCGGTCGGTCTCGCCGCCTGGTGGGCGATCCCGCAGGTCACCTGGGTGATGAGCCCGTCGATCGATGCGTGGGCGGTCCGCGCCGCGCCCGGCGTCATCCGGCGCGGCGATCTTGTCTCCTTCACCCTGTCGCACCCAATCGCGGGGCCGAAGCCGATCACCGTCACGAAATACGCGCTTTGCATGCCGGGCGACCGCATCGCGGTGATCGAGAGGCCGTCGATGACCCGCGGCGTGACTGACGGCTGGTACTATTGCAACGGGCGCCTGCTTGGAGTGAGCAAGGCACTCGCGCACGACGGTCGACGGCTCGACCATTGGCATCCGGCCAGCCCTCGCATCCTGCCCGGAACCGTCTATGTCGGCTCCCCTCACCCGCACGGGTTCGACAGCCGCTATTATGGTCCCGTCGCCATCGGTCGCTTGACCCGGATGGAGCGGGTGCTGTGAGGCCGCTCATCATCATCGCGGGCTTAGTGGTTTTCGCGCCAGCCGGTCCGCTGTTCGCACAGCAAGCCCAAGTCACCGCAGGCCAGCGTGGCTATTGGTGGTATCAGCCAACACCGAAGCCCGCGCCCGACTCGCCCGAGACCGACCAGATCGTCAAGCCGGTCATCCCGCCCATGGCCGAACTGGCGACCTGGACGCCGCCCAGGATCCGCAAGCTGATCGAAGCCCAGCGCGATTATGCCGCAACGGTGCTAACGGTCGATGCCGTCGCCGACTTCTGGCGGTTGCAGGACTTTGCGCGGCGCAAGGCGCGAGCCTTTGCCGGGGTAACGCAGGTCGCGATGCTCCAGCATCCCGAACTCAATGCCCGCAGCGCCAACCCGCTGGTCGGCGAGGCGCGCGACCGGATGGGCGCGATGAAGGACGCGACCCGGTTCGCCTATCTTCGCGCCCATGCCGGCGAGTTCGCGCTCGTCATGTTCTCGCGCAGCACCTGCGGCTATTGCCGTGTGCAATGGCCGATCATCGAGCGGTTTCGCGAAGAGACCGGGTGGCAGGTCACCCTGATGGATATCGATCGCAGGCCAGACCTGGCCGGCCGGTTCGGCGTCTCGGTGACGCCGACCACGATGGTGATCCGGCGGGGCTCGGCGCAGCGGATGGTGATCGCTACCGGCATCGAGGCCTATCCGGGCCTTGCCCAGACCGCCTATCAGGCGGTGAAGCTGCTCACCGGCGACATCCAGCCCCAGCAGTTCCTGACCGGCGCCGGCGAGGAAGGCGGCTTTTTCGACGCGCTCGCCAATGGGCCGGTGAGTGCTCGCGACCCCGGGCTCGCGAATGACGATGCCGTTCCCGCCGGGGAGCCGGGGCGATGATGCGGCACGAACCTTGCGCCATCCGAGGATCAGCTCGGCAGCAATACCGCCTGGCCGCCGCGTTCCAGCAGAGTGATCGCCTTGCGGTCGAACGAAACGAAGGTATCGGCTCCCAGCCATTTACCCTGGTAGGCGACCACGCCATCCGCAAAGTCGCCACCTTCCTCAAGGATGGCGAGCCCGGCGTCGACGGCAGGCATGTCGACGGCAGCATTGGCGGCATTCGTCAACGTCCGGATCGCCCGCGCGATGTCTGCCCGGTCGACGCGGTAGAGCCGGTCGAGCACCCAGCAGAACTCGCACAACGCGGTCACGGGCATTGCCACGACCGTGGCCTCGGCGAGCAGCTTCTGTGCGATCGGGCTCTGGATCGGATCGTCTTCTGTGACCGCCCGGACAAGGATGTTGGTGTCGGCGGTGATCCTCATCGCTCGCCGGTCCAGCCGGCAGCGATCGCGTCATTCATCTCCTCGATCGAGATCGGACGCTGCCCTTCGCGCTTGAGCATGCCGAATGCGTCCGAGATCTGGCCATCCGACCGTGCCGCCTCGACTTCGATCCGTCCGTTCGGCAGCTTGCGGACCGCGATCTTCGAGCCCGCATGGACGCCCATATGCCTGAGCAGGTCCTTGCGAAGCGTGATCTGGCCCTTGCCCGTCACTGTCAACATGTTCATCGCCAACCTCCGATCGCCATGGTCGAAAGTAAGGCATATCGCCCTTACATTCAACCTGACGGCTATACTTCTCTCGGGTTTGTCGTCGCCGACAACCGCTCAGACGCCGTCGCGTGACACCGCGCGCCGGGCGGCCATCCACCCGGTCACGACACTAACCGACATGCGCAGCTGGCTGGCCCGAGTCCCTGTCACGAGCGCTTTTCCACCCGACTTTGCCGCATCGTTGCGCGGTCAGGCGCCACTCTTCACGATCGAGATGAGCAGCGCGCCCGGATGTGTACCGTGCGCCGACGCCTGGGCGAGACTTACGACGTTTCGCGCCCGCTATGGCTGGCAGGTCCGCGTCCTCAGCAAGGACGAGGCATTGCTGCGTTCGGGTCGGCTGGGTCTTCCCTGGGTCGGGCACCCCGTCATCTGGGTTCGCCCGATCGCCGATCCATCGCGCGTCGTCCCCATTGCCGTTGGCACCGACCATGACGCCAATCTCGCGCGCAACGCCTGGCTGGCTGCCCGGATGCTGACGGGCCTGAAGCCTGGAGTGGGCCTGCGGGCGATGTCGAAATTCACCGGAATCGTCGGTGCCGCATCGCCGACATCCATCCACGCTGCGCGGCGCTGACATGGGCAACCCCGCGTCCCCTTTTCGTCCTTCCTGAGGATCGCCGACATGCTGTCGCTTCGTGCTCGCCTGTACACCACCGCCTGCGCTACCCTCTTGTCGTGTGGGATCGCCGCGCCGTCCCAGGCGCAGAGCTGGGCGGAAAGCTGGTTCGACAACGTCACCTATACCCAACCCGGCAGTTTCGAGGACCAGGCGCGCGGCTATGTGACCGCCGGTGGCATGTCGGGCCGGGTGGATGTCCATGACGATTATCTCATGAGCCTGACGCTGCCCAAGGTGAAGGCGGGATGCGGCGGCATCGACATGTTCCTGGGCGGTATGTCGTTCCTCGACCCGGATTATCTGGTCCAGAAGCTGGAGACGATCCTCCAGGCCGCGCCCGCTGTCGCCTTCCAATATCTGCTCGAAACGCTCGACGAGAAGATGGGCAACGTCATCTCGAAGATGGAGGCGGCGACCAACTATCTGAATTCGATCCAGGTCAACGACTGCCGGCTCGCCAATCGCATGGTCCAGATCGCGAAAGGCGACGACAACATGTCGGGCATCGTCGAGGAGATGACCGGCTACAAGTCCGTCCGCCAGGGCTTCGCCAAGAGCTGGCAGCAGAGCCGCGAGAAGATCCAGGCCAATCGGGGCAATCCGACCGAAGACCTGAAGGACGCGCTCGCCAACTGTCCCCGCGAAGTCACCGATATCTTCCGGACGGGGTCGTTGCTCGCCCATGCCGCGGCGCGGGTCGGCGCCGGCGATTGGGCCGGCGTGATGCGCGCGCGGGTCGGCGACGTATACATGCGTTGGAGCGAGACCGACAAGGTGCCGGTGTTCGCGGCGATCCCCGCCTGTCCGCGCCAGGACGGCGAATCTGCCGACGATTTCCTGACCGGCCGCGTCCAGCGCCGCGCGCTTAACATTCCGGCGACCGCGAACGACTGTTCGCCCGACGGTTCGGGCCGGGGTGCCCTCGTCCTGGCGCGCGAGCGTATGCAGGCGATCTCGACCAAGATCCGCAACCGGACCGCGCTCACGACTGAGGAACGCCAGTTCGTCGCCAATGTCCGCACGCTGCCGATCTATCGGATGCTCGAATGGGGAGTCCGCGAAGGCGTCACCGATTCCGTCATCGGCGACACCGACGAGCTGGTCGCGCTAACCCTCGCCTATCAGATGCTCAACGATCTCACCCGGACGATCGATTTCGCGTTGTCGAACGCCGAGCGCGGCGCGAATGCCGCAGGGGCCCTCGACGCCGGCAGTCCGAACCTCTGCCAGACTGGCATCCTCACCAAGGGTATGGAGCAACTGCGTGGTCTTCGCGAAGAGGTGCTGCGCCAGCGGGCGCAGATGCGGCAGAGCTATGTCGCCGCGCTCGGGGCCGCCAACCTGTCCGCCAACTATGCCGGGCTCGTCCGCCAGCGGGATCGCGATGCGCGCGACGCCGCCGGTGCCGACGTGCGGCGCTGAGCACCGCGATGAACACCAGCTTCCATACCTGGGACGGCTTCGCCGAAACCGTCGATGCCTTCCGCCTCGTCGCCATGATCTTCGCCGATCCGCGCTACATGACCCTCGTCCTGATCGTCGGCGTCGTCGGCATCGCACTCGGTGCGGTGATCGCCAGCGTGCGCGGTCAGGGCATGGGCCTCGTCGCCTATGGCTTCCAGATGCTGGTCGGTATCGGGCTGTTCGTCGGCCTGATCGCGACCACCGGCACCGTCCACGTCTATGACCGGGTGCGGAACGCCTATCAACCGGTCGGCCATGTCCCGAACCTGATCGTGCTGGTGGCCGGCGCAACCAACATGATGGAGCGGGCGCTGTCCGAGGTTATCGACGACAACACGCTCGATCCCAATGCGAAGCTCGAAATGGGTGCGGGCGGCCACAGCTTCGACCTGTTCCTCAACGCCGTCTCGCCGGCTGCCCCCATGACCGACAGCTTCCTCGACGCGACGCTGCGCGACTATGTGCGCCGCTGCTATCCGGTGGCACGGGTCTCACCGGCGTACGGCGTCGATGACGATGCGCTGTTCCGCACGACGACCGACCTGCCCGGCGCCTTCGCCGCCATGGCGGGGCCCGCGACCTATTCCACGATCTATACCGCCTCCGAGAAGGGCGGGCGCACGGCAAGTTGCAGCGAGGCCTGGGATCATATTTCGAACCGGCTGTCCGATCCGACGCTGTTCGACGGCTATACCCGCCAGATCTGCCAGCGCACCGGCTATGCGATCGATGATGCGGGCCAGTTGGCACGTTGCCGCCAACGCCTCGGTCAGATGGGCAGCATGATGATGGGGACCTCGCTCTCGCTGCAGAGCTTTCTCACCGACGTACTGCTGGGCCGCACCGTTGGTGACGTGCTCTTCGAAGACAGCCCGGCGGCAGCCGCCCGCACCATGGCCAATCGCGCGATGATGTCGAGCGGCCTGGCCACCATGTCGGTCGCCAACGAATGGATGCCGACAATCCGCGCCACGGTCTTCGCGATCATGCTGTTCATGGTCCCGATCGCGATGCTGTTCATCCTCACCCCCATCAACCTGCGGGTCGCGAGCTTCGCGCTCGGCCTGTTCGTCTTCGTGGCGCTCTGGGGCGTGATCGATGCCGGAATCTACCAGCTGACGCTCGGGCGGGCGATGGCGGCGCTTGCGGAGATGCGAACCAACCATCTCGGCGCGAACGCCTGGATCCTCGCCCCGTCGGCAGCAATGAAAGCGCTCGCGATCTTCGGCAGCTTCCGCACCGCCGCGGCAGGTCTCGCCGGCGCGTTCGTCTTCACCGTCTTCCGCTTCTCGGGCAACGTCTTCACCGCGCTCACCAGCGGCTCGCTACAGGCGCAGGCGCAAGGCACGTCGGCTGCAGCCGGCATCGGAACCAGCGAAGGCTATGCCTCCGCGCTCGAGGCGCAGGCCTCGGCCGGCGGCACGTTCGCGAGGCGGGCAACGGTGTCCAGCTTCGGCGACTTCGGTGAACGCTCAACCTTTGGCACGACGCGCGCGTTCGGTGCAGCCGATGCGGTGCTGGGCGAACATGGTGGCGGCGCGCCGGGCGCAGCGGCGTTCGGCATGGGTGGGCTCGACGCCGCCCGCGAGCTGGGTGGTCTCTCCCCTGCCCTGCGTGGCCGTGACCCGAATGATCCCGCGGTCGCGCAGGCTGTCCGTGCGAATGCCACCACGACCGCGATCCACAATTTCGCCGACAAGGATGCACTGCGGCGTCTTGGCACCACCTATTTTGGCCAAGGCCAAGCCGGCGAACGCGCCTTCGCGGCGTTCGCGCACGGTATGACGCAGTGGAAGGCGTTCGGGGACAATCGCGCCTATGACATGATGCGTCAGGGCGCGGAGCGGTATTTCCAGCGTGGTGGCTATTCCCAGGAGGATGCCGCCCTGAAGGCATCCACCGTGATCGCGCAGGCATCGGCCGATCCGACTTTTGCCAAGCTTACTGCAAACGCCTTCGATCAGGAGGCGATGCTCCGCAACGACCTGACCGGAGCGCAGGTTCAGGTTGGTGCCATGGAAGGGCGGCGTGATCAGGCGGGCGATCATGTCGCAGCGACCGAACGCGGCAATGTCGCGACCGAGCAGGCGTGGCGAACGGGCAGCAACGCGGGCCATCGTCGGGCCGCCGCGATGCTTGGGCTTCCCGTCGAAGAGACGTCGCGGCGGATCGGGTTCATCACCGCCCTGTCGGGCGAGGCACGCGCCTCCGCGATCTCGCAACTCAGCCGAGCGACCGGGCGCAACGAGGCTCAGGTGCTCAAGGCACTGGAGACGTACACCGCCGCCACGCAGGTCGGCACCGCGGATGGCGCGACGGCGGAAACCGCTCGCGAGGGCAGCAGCGTCTATGGGCGCGCCCGTGAAACCGCCGGCTATGACGTCGCCGAGCGCGCCGGGAAGCTCGATGCCCAGCGCGAAGTTGGACACGACGGTACGCGAGCCGCCGCACGGATCGGCGAGCAGCGGCGTCAGGCCGACAATGCGGGCTTTGCCGAAGGCGCCGCTGCGGCCGGCGTGTCGGTCCGTGAGGCCGCCCGGCTCGACAGCTTCATTCAGGCGCTGTCGCGCACCGCCGGGAACCAGATCGACATGGCCGAGGGCGGTGCGGCCGGCATCGCAGACCGTGCGCGCAATGAGCGGCTCACACGGGTCGTCGAGAACGAGCGTCTCACCCGCATGCAGGGACTGCTCCACGAGCATGGCATCGAGCTGTCGCGGCGACAGATCGCGATGGATCAGAATGGCGATCTCAACCTCAACCTGACGCCTCAGACGGCCGCGGCGATGTGGAAGGCCGGCCTCATCAACGAAGGCCAGCTCGGCGCTGTCGCAAACGGCGGCCATGCCCGCTTCAGCTTTGCCCACAATGATCTGCTCGTCTCCAGCAGCACCGGCTTCTCCCGGTCTGCCCGCAATGACACCAGCACCCGGTTCGAAGCCGGCAAGCAGGCCGGGCCGGACACGATCGAGCACTTTCTTGGTGGTGGCGCCGAAGAACATGCCGCGATGGCCAACTGGCTGCGCGGCGGATTCGAGATGGATCGCAAGGGCAACTGGCGGCTCAAACCTCAGGTTGCCGATACCATCCAGCGCGATGTGACCGCGATCATGTCACAGACGGGATGGGAGCGTTCGCTCTCGCGATCTGCCGAACATACGGCGTCGTTTAGTACGAGTGTCGGGGGTGGAATTGGCGCTTCAGTTTCCCGCGGCGGTGCAGTGTCAGTGGGCAAAAGCCAGCAGAGTGGCGGCAGCCGAGCTACTGGGCAGTTATCTGGCAACGTAGGGGCTGAGAGCGTTGATCGCAGCATGACTGCGGAGGGTGCGCGCGCATCAATCGACATAATGAATTATGAAGTTCGTGAGGCAATCGCGGCGGCCGAGAAGGCTGCAGCACGATCCACCGAGCCGGCGTCCGCATTCACTCGAACTTTGCAAGAAGGTATCCTAGGCGAAAACGGCTTGCGAAACAGGTATCTTGAGCAAGCAGACGCGGCTCGCGGAACATTGGACCCATCAGCTCCCCTTACCTCGATGGAACAGTCATTCGTCCTCAGCCGAGGTCGCCTTTCACTCGACCCTTCCCATGGTCCGACGGATGGCGATTCCTCTTTCAAAAGCCGATCCGATCAATGATGCCGATAACCGTAGAGTCCCATATGCTCCAGGTATCGGTGACCCGAGCGTGGATCGGTCGGATCTGTGTAGGGATCGGACAGGTCACCCGGTCGCGGCCTTCGCTCCGGTACATCCGGCGTGATCACCCAATCGCCACAATCCAGCTTTGCACGAACAAAGCCGAAGCCCAAAAGCAACAGCACGATGAAAGGGTTGCAGAGGATCGCGAGATAGCCGGCCAACAAGGTATCGTAGAAACTCGAAAAGGCAGGGAATTTGACCGAGGCCATACGCCCGCCCCAGTAGAGGGGTACCGAACGCCACCACAGTTTGGCGTACCACGGTCGCCAAAGCCAGTCCGAGGCAAACAGCGGGTCGCTGCCTGCCTGCCCAAGTTGCATGATTTCTTCCGAAGGCCGCGACTCGTCTTCCATGATCGACACCTTTCAGATCGAGATTCTACCATCGCCCTTCGAAACGGGAAATGCCGGGGATCGGCAGTCCGACCTATCACTGACACACACCTGCCGCTTTCCCCTTCCTTCCATGGCTCCGCGGATCATAAACTCGACCGCCCGCCGCTTGCATGCAGAGGCGTTGGGCAACTGAGCATGGTCGACAAACCTCCAACCTTGTCGCTCCAACGACTGGCTCTGAAGCATTCGTTATGCGATCTCGTCGCAAAGTACCTTAAACGCTTCAATAATGCACTGATCTTCTGCCGTACCTAAGAATTCCGTTATCCGTTCATGTTCAGTGACAGCATGCGCGACAAAACCGGTCGGTCTCTGGTCGCCGCTGGATGAAAGACGAGTGTGACGTCAAGGCACTCTTCCGGATTAAACACCTAGTCCCTGCCCCTATGCTGCTTGCCATCGCTGACCTGACTGGATGCTGTAACGGCGAGCGTGGCCTTTTCCGTCTGTGCCACATCCCAGTAGCGACACAAATCCCACTTGCGTTCCCAGAACGATGCACATCGATCCCGGTACTCGTCCCAAGGAACCTTTGCGACATATCCCAGCAGCAAAAGCCACGCGGTCAGATAGGTCAAGACAATCGGCGTGTCGCCTGTCACTGTCGTTAGCGATCCGGTGATCTGTCGAGCCACATACCCGATGTAGAGGAAGAGGGCGCCAAAAAGCGTAAACCAGCCAAGAAGTGACCACCAGTTACCATATATGCCTCCGCGACAGAGTGCACGCACTAGGCCCGCCAAGGCACCAGAGACAATCGTCACCAAAACTAGGCTCCCGACCATCACGATTTTAGTGCGGACTGTGAGAAGCAGAACCTCTCGTCCGCTGGGCAAAACCCTGCCGAACTTTCGGGAGACGATCAAAAGAACCTCAGCCGGAACTTGGATGATTATTCCAAAACCGATCGCGATTATAAGGCCGTTTAGAATGTAGTAGAGAGGGCGATGAACTAACTTCGTGCGCTGTGCCCACGATCGATAGATTCCTGCGGACCTTCTGAGCAGTGACATAGGGACATCTCCGTGGCGGATTACATGATCCTAGGCGGAAACGGTATCCGGCTCGCCGTGAAGATATTGACCCCGACGACATCGGTAATTTGCGGCATATCCCTGCCGAGCCTGCCGCAACCTCCACCATCAGAGTGTCGATATTATTGGATCCGGGCCATTCTGTCGTCGGTACGGATCCTCGATGCCGATCCGCTCTGCTTCCATCAGCAGGCAATGGAGCATCTCGTCGGTATCCTTATCGCCCCCTTCGGCGGCGTAATAGGATCGCAGATCGGCCCAGGCGCGCTGCTGGTCGTCGCCTCGCCTGCGAAGATAGATCTGATAACGAGCCCGGCATGAGATCGCGTCATGAAGATGCGTAGTGTAACTTGCGACGATCCTCGCAAACGCGAGGCTGGCGCGGGCGCGTTCCGCCGCCGCTTTCCAATCGACCTCGTGCGACCGATTGGGCGCGGTTATCGCGACCGCTGTCATATCCCGCAACTGGAAGATGGCCGATGATGCCGAGATCTCGGATGACCGTGCTTTGGTGCCCGGCAAAATGGTGGAACAGTCAAGGCAGATGAGATGATATTCGTGCCGATCGATCATGGGAGTTGGATCGAACTCATCGGTGTCATCGGCAGCTGCGAGAATGTATTCGGTGTGACGGACCAACTTTCCGGCCCAGCGGCGCTTGGAATTGTTCGAACGCCGAAGTATGTCACCTCGATCGCGCTTGCACGCCGGGCAACGCCATTCGGCGGGCGCGGCATTCCAGAGCTCCGGTGCGCCGCCGCCGTCATAGGCCGCGATCTCTGCGTCGGTCGGCCGGGCGATCGCGGCCTTTTTCTTCTTCGGATTCGAGGCCGTGCCGTCACGTGATAGTGATCTCGCCTCGAAGTTGCGTAGTTCATCGTGGATCATATCCGCATCGGCGCAGCCACGAGAGAACCAACCATACAAATATCGCGTGATGGAGGTTGAACCGCCGAGCCACGCAGGCGGCAGATTCCCGACCTCTCTGGTCATGCCGCCCGAAAGCGCCAAGGCAACCAGACTCTCCATCAAGGTGAAACGACGTTTGAAATCGTCCCGAACCTGCAGGAAAAGGTCGTTGGCGCGTTTGTAGTCTATCTTGTGTTCGACATTCGGCCGGGCCGTGATGAACTCCCGGATCTCGCTTGGTCGGAAGCTGAAATAGCGCGGAATTTCGGGATGGCGGGACTTCACCGTTCCATCGGCGCCGTTGCAATCGATACACATTCTGGTTGGCTCGAAGCGCGCTACCAGCTGGGATCCGAGCTTCTCGATGTGGTCGCTTCCGGGCGAAATAGCTGCTCGCCATTGCGGCCCCAGCTCAGCCGCCAGCCGATCCGCGAGAGCGTCGGTCAAATGGTCATGATGATTCTCGAGCCGGGCAAGCAATACCCCCTTGTCCGATACTCGCAGTAATTCAGACTTGGGACGATTGCAGCACGGACAGGTCCAACTTGGGTCACACGACGCCCAGTTTTCCTCGAGATCGAGCTTTTCGACGCCGAACTTCGTACGCGCCGCCTTTATCGCAGCGGACCACGTCCCATCGCGATCATAAAACACATTCTCCAACTCGCGATCACTTAGCGTTGCCACCTTCGGCAGGGCGAACTTTATGTCATGCCAGTCGGCCATCGTCGTTTCCGCCAGTCAGTCCTAAAATGTTCTCGCCTGCCGTGAAGGATAGATCAAGTGCGGAAAGCCCTCACGCTCTCGGTAATGGCCGGTGTGAAGATGGCCGTCACAGCGATGACGCTCGCGAATAGCGCCACCAAAATCGGTTAGGGACAGAGCGAACGCTTGTCGTTTTCCGACGAGCGCGGCGGCAGATCGCGGGGTTCCGGTCGCCGCGTCAACCTCGCGCACCCTGTGGGTCAGCGATCATGCGCGCCGACAGGTCAGCGGCCGCTCAGCTCGGGCGGCGTCGGCAGGGTATCGGTGCCGATCTCGCTGGAGATGCCGGAAAGCGTGTCGGCGAGGTCCTGCGCGAGGGCCACCATCGTCATCGTCGGATTCCATGACCCGCTGGTTGGCCACAGGCCGCCACCCGTCACATAGACGTTCTGAACGCCATGCGGACGATAGTCCTCCCCGACAGGTCCCCGCGCCGGATCGGCATCGATCCACAGCGTCGAGCCTTCGTGAACGAGCGCAGGGATCCGTCGCTCGACAATCTCCGGCCGCCCGCTCGCCCAGCCTCCCGTGTCAGACTTCCCATGCCAGTATTCGACAGCACCGGCTCCGCCAGGGGAAAGCACCTTCTCGATCAGCTCGAACGTGCCGTCATCCATCGTATCCCACGTCTCGCTGTCGCGGTCGTTGGCAAGGACCTGCAGCAGGACGTTCGTCGTCGGATCGGCAAGACCATTCGGCCGCAACCAATTCTCGGGATTGGCCTCGTCCAGTTCGCCGAGCACGGCGCAGACGAAAACGATATGGTCTGGCGAACTGGCGAGCTGTTGCGGCGACGCCGTCGCCACCACGTCAGGCGCATAGCGCGCCGCCCGGTAGGCATTCGCCTTCGGATCACGGTCGGACAGCGCGGACAGCTGGACGTGATATTGCATGCCCGACTTCGATTTGCCGGCGACGTAGATGGCCGCCAGCTCCATATCGGCGAGCTCTGCGCCGAACGGATAGTCCTTGCGCGGCACGCGCGCGACGATCGAGGTAATGAAGTGCGCGGTGAAGCGCTCGCCGACCTTGGCGGTCTCCGGGAAGGAATTGAGCAGCAGCGTGGCAGGTGGCAGCGAACCCATCGCCAGGATCAGCTTAGCTGCACCGATATTGACGACGCCGCGGCTCGTCTCAAGCGCGGTGGCGACCCCGTCCTGCTGTAGAATGCGCTGCACGGTGCAGTCGGTCGCGATGCAGACCCGTCGGCCCACGCCCGATGCGGCAGCCTCGCCGTGGGTGAGTTCGAGAAACGGTGCCGGAGTCGAGAATTTCGCGAAGTCGATGTCTTCCTGGATGCCGGCACCCACCGCGATCGGTGCCGCCATCGACCGCGTCGCCGATGCGATTCGATCGAGACGTGAAGCGACCTGCGCCTGGAGATTGCGCTGGAGGACGTCGTAGATCGGTCGCCGCCGTGCGGCCGCAGCCAGCGCGCCGGCTTCCAGGCCGCTGTCGATCTGATCGGCCGGGACCACGTTCAGGAGCGTCTCCGCGCTGGCGAAGTTGCGATGTGCCGCCGCAACGACAGCCGGTGACCAGTCGCGCATCTCGTCTTCGAGCGGCCGCGGGCACCACGCGCTCCACAGGATGCTGCGTCCGCCGAAGAACGGCACCATGCCGTGCTGCCAGCCGATCTTGCCCGGCCCCTGCCCTGCCGTCCGTGCCGACAGCGTCCAGGGGAAGGTTTCGCTCAGGCCACCGAGCGTCTGCTGATAGGGCAGCGGCAGGTTCTGAAAATGCTCGGGGAGGAAGAACGGCCCGCGTTCCAGCACGAGGATCCGTTTTTTCGGATCATGCGAGAGCGTGCGCTCGACGAACGCCAGGGCGCAAAAGCCGCTGCCGATCACGATGAAATCATAATGTTCGGTTTCTCGGACCTGCTTCCACTCGGTTTCCGAGAGGAAGAAGACATGGTCCATCACCTTCTGTGGTGTCGGATCCTGGGGTCCAGGACTCGGATAGCCATAGTTGAAATTGGGCGACGAGGCTGCGGTATCCATGAACGGGTCCCTCCCGAATGTGAGCGTGCCTGAATTAGGGGTGGAGCGCAGCGCATCGCGCAGGCAGCGCCTCGAGCGGTATCGGCGGCATCACCTCGGCCTGTTCTGCACGCCGCTGCTCGGTGAGCGCGCATTCGAGGTCGGCCTTGAAGCCCGGGTCTTGCAGGAGCCTGGTCACATACGCCGACGCCAGCATCCGCCCCTGAAGGACATCGCTCGGGTGGTGGACACCGCAGGCAACGCGACTGTCACCGTAGCGTATACCGCGCGCGACGAGCGCCTGACGCCGCGTGGGGATGACCTCGGCGACCAAGAGACCGGCGGCCATGCCATTGGCGGCATGGCCGGATGGATAAGATTCCTGGGGATTGAGATAACGCGTGTAGCAGGGCTGAATCGCCGGGTCCTCGACATAGGGCCGCGGTCGCGGATAGACGTGCTTCCAAATCTTCGCATAGCCCTCGATGTCGAGGATCGCGCGCGATAGGATATAGGTGAGGATCGGACGGACCTGCGCATTGAGCGGCAGATGCGCGGTGTCGCCGAACCGGACGACGAGTTCGGGCGCCTTGTACGCCTGGGCATCTCCGATCGCCGCATCCTCCTCAGGACTGCCAGGTACTGCCCGGAGCGCACGAACGAGATCGAGGTCCATGGCGAGCTCCGGAGCTGTCGACGGTGGTGGCGGCACCTCATAGCCGAGCGGTGCTCCACCGAGATAGCCGCGGACCTGGGCGTTGACTGGAGCGGCCGTGAGACATGCAAAGGCGACCGGGACCACCCATGATCGTCGCACACAGGCACTTGTCGACGCCGCAACCGCACGGTTCCGCATACATCCCTCCCCTGTTGTCCCGATGATAGCACCTCCTCGAACTCGCACTAGAAAATTCGCATCCAGATTGGCGGGATATCCTTGCTTCCAAAGATGACGGCGGGACTCGCCTTGTCGCAGATCCGGTGTATAACTTGGCTCGCCTGCCAATTCTCATGCTCGTCTTTGCTGTTTTACGCCTGAGTTCGGCAAGGCACTCGTCCTTCCGCAACAAAAGGGGGATATGATGCGAGCATCTGAGACCGGCCCCGTGCTTCGCGTGCGGGCGATAGCCGGCACCTATGTCGTCATCCTCGCCTGGGACTTCGTCGCGGGAGTGAAGGCGAACGCCGGGCTGCTGGGGTTCGCCATCCACCGAGAGGAACTGGTGGATGGCAGACCGATCGAGGCCTATTGGATGCGCGGGATCAAGCGCTTCAAGAACAAGGATCGCGGGCTTCCTCGCGGCACGCCGGTCAGTACGGCCGAACACCCCTTCCAGAGTTTCCAATGGGGTGATTATACCGCCCAGACCGGCTGCACCTATCGCTACCGGATCGTCCCGGCCTATGGCACGGTGAAGCGCATCGAGCTCGACGAGGCGGCCTCCGTATCGGTCACGATCGCAACGGAGATCGAATATCTGCTCCGGCCGGACCTCCCGGACGACGGGGCGTGTCACGATGTCTATTTCAATCGCGGCGTGATCGGGTCGCAGGCCTATGCGCGGCGCTTCGGCAACCGGGCCCCTGCCCGCGACGATCCGGCATCGGAGGAAATGGTGTGGCTGTCACGCGGGCTCTACGAGGCGCTCACCCGCTTCATCGTCCTCGCCGAGGATCATCACTTCGCCCTGCGCGCCGCCTTCTACGAATTCAAATATGCACCTGTCGCCCATGCCTTCGCCGCCGCCGTCCAGGCGGGTGCCGACGTGAAGATCGTCTATGATGCGGCCAGCGGATACCGCGAAGAGAATGAAGCCGTGATCCGCGACGCGGAACTCGATCAGAACGGCGCGGTGATTCCACGGACGGTCAGCACGGGCATCCGCCACAACAAGTTCATCATCCTGCTGAAGGACGGCGAATCGGTCGCGGTATGGACCGGATCGACCAACATTTCCGACGGCGGCATCTTCGGGCATTCCAACGTCGGCCACATCGTGTGGAGCCGATCCGTCGCACAGGCCTATCTCGACTATTGGCAGGCGCTCGCCGACGATCTGCGACCGGCGGCCTTGCGACCGAAATGCCTCGCTTTGTCTCCTCTCCCCCCGGGCCGGCCCGCACCGGACAGCATCACGCCCGTGTTCAGCCCGCGCGACAAGGAGGACAGCAGCGCCTCGCTGCGATGGTATGCCGACCGTCTCGGCGAAACGCGCGAAATCTCGTGCATCACTCTCGCCTTCCACCTCGACAAGCTCTTCGGCGAGGTGTTTGGCCGCGACAACGACGTGTTGCGCTACATCATCAAGGACGACGACCTGCGCGCCGGCGAAAGCATCGGTCACGACCGGGACGTCATCTTCGCGGCTGGCGAGCGGTTTCGCGATGGTGCACTGGCGAACTTCCTGGCCGAGATCGACAACCCGCTCAACGCGAACAACTACATCCACGACAAATTCATGCTCGTCGATCCGCTCGGCGAGGATCCGCTGATCGTGAGCGGATCGGCCAATTTCAGCCATCCCTCACAGCGCGTGAACGACGAGAATATGATCGTGATACGCGGCGATACGCGCGTCGCCGACATCTATTTCGGCGAGTTCATGCGGATCTTCGATCATCATTACGCCCGCTATGTCGTCAAGAAGCTGCACGATACCGACCGGCAGGATCCCGACGCGGGCTATCTGAAGACCGATCCGGGCGATTGGCTGCCGGCGCATTTCGATGATCGCAGCTACAAGTCGAAACGTCGGCGCTATTTCGTGGGGCCGGCACTGGCTTGAGCTTGCGGCGGCATCAATGTTGCGGCGGCTGCGGGTTGAAGTCGGATGAAACGGTCGAGAGAGGGAGCGATGCTCCGGCATCGCTCGTCTCTCAGTCCTGGGTGGCGTCCTTCGTCGCGCCTTGTGCAGATGAGAAGCCCTGAGCAGCGGCGCGGGCCATGAGCTTGCGCCCGCGTTCGACATCTCTTGCGATGCCGCGTCCCTCGATCAGCATTTGTCCGAGGCGAAGTTGCGCCTCTGCCGAACCCGGCCCGGCATTCGCATTGGGGAGGAAGATCATCTGGCCGCTACCGCCGAGGCGGACTGGCGGTGAGTAGATGGCGGTGGTCGGAGGCACAGAGGCAGCGGCGCGCTCGTATAGGGCGACGGCGCGTTCCGGATCGGGTTGGACTCCGCTTCAGCTGTTTCATGTGGTTCCCGTCCAAGTGTTGCATCATGACGAGGAGTAACGGGACCGCTCCCGCGTCTTTCGAGGGTCGACAACTCGAACGGATCGAGTCACCAATGAACTGAATGGATCAAGGAGCATTGCATGTCTGAGGAATTGGAGGTGGGCTCGCCCCGCCCTTACCTCGCTCTGCCAAGCCGCGCTCGACACAATGGCGCGACGGTGATGGTGTTGGTGGACGGTCTCGTTTGGGCGATCATGACGGGGCGTGATCGACCGCTTTCAACGCCAGACAACGCCGACCAACATGCGCTCTCGCGCGTCGCTGAGATCGCCTCCGCGAAGTATTCAAATCCGCTTTCCGCCGAACAGGATGTCGTCTGGATTACGATGGACGATCTGGATGGTGACGAGCGTTATTGCCGCTGACCCAACCCCCGGTCACTCACGCCAATCTTTCGGCTTCCCTAAACTTGCCGTTCGTTCATGTGGACTGACTGAATGTTTGCGCGAGTCCGACGACCGGCAAGGAAGAACTAATATTGGAACTTTGCTGCCGTTCGCGGCCGCTTCGTCTCGTCACCCGCACCCTCGCGAAACGCAGCAACGATCGTCGAATCGCCAGCCCCCGCCACGACAAGAGCAGCCAGTGCTTTCAGCATGCAGGTAGGGCCGCCCAAATGGGTGACGGCTTGGAGGCCGCGACTGTAGCGCTGCCCGTAAAGATGCGCGGACAATGAATGATGGAATTGGTGGGGAACGCGCCTAGTGTAGCTCGCGGGGGAGATCGAAAATGTCAGATTCGATGAGTAGTGTTGTACGCCTGCCTGGAGACGCCACGTATGCCGGGTGAAGTTCCTGTTTCGCCGCCACCGCCAGTTCCTGCCCCGCCCGCTCCCGCACCGCCGCCAGCACCGCCGCCGCCAGCGCCGCCGCCCCCAAGGACGTTTCGCTTCCTGCGCGCCTCCGAGACACCAACCGCGCCGCTGATCTGGGGCCAGGATGACGAGCAGGTCCGAAAGGCCATCGGCGAAGCACTCAACGCCCGGAACGTCGCGTTTTTGCTGGGCGCCGGCTGCTCGTCGCTCTGGGAAGACAAGCAGGAGCGCGGCATCCCGACGATGGGTCCGTTGGCCGAAACCTTTTGCAGCTATCCAAAAGCTGAGCTCGACGACGACCTCAACCTCATTGATCCGCCGAAATGGGCGCTGGTCGACGACGATGTGGCGTTCTTGGCGGGCTTGGGAGCGAAGCTCGCAGACACGGAATATGCGAAGAATCTCGAGCGGCTGATGGAGCTGCTCTTTAGCCTTCGCTTTGTGTTTTCGCGCAGCGACAAGCCAGAGCATGTCGATCGGAAAAACAAAGTAGAGGCGTTGATCGCCAAGATTCAGGATTTCCTTTGGGAAAACTGCACCGACGGCGCCTTTGCGCACGGCAATTCCTCCGTCCTGCACCTGTACGAGTCGTTTTACCGCAAACTGATCATGCGTGATCGATCTCTTCCCCGGCCATGGGTATTCACGACCAACTACGATCTGTTCAACGAGCGGGCGATGGACCGACTGGGCCTGCCCTATGCGAACGGCTTTTCGGGCGTCGTTGAGCGCCGCTTCAACCCTGCGACCTTCCGCTACGCGTTGGCGGAACAACTGGACCTCTCGAACCGCAAATGGTCTGCCGTCGATGGCTTCGTCTATCTCTGCAAGTTGCACGGATCGATCAGCTGGACCGAGGATGATCACGGACTCTTCCCGATCAAGGAAACCTGGCCGCAGGAATCCCCAAGCAAGGTCATGATCTACCCAACGCCCGCGAAGCAGAATTCGAGCCTGGGTTCCCCGTATGCCGATCTCTTTAGAGAATTCCAGTCGCGGATCGTGCGGGAGCAAAGCGTACTCATTACCGCTGGCTTCGCCTTCGGCGACGAGCATTTGAACAACATCATTTATCAGGCGCTGACGATACCGACGTTCCGGCTGATCGTTTTTGCCGACCCTGACTCGGCCGGCGAGATCGCAAAGCTTGCGGCCCTAAACGATCCTCGCATCTGGATCATTGGGGGAGATGGACCGACCGATGGCTCGCGCGCGCATTATTTCAACACGATCGTAGAGCACTTCCTGCCCCAGCGACCAGCAGAGCGGATCGATGACGCAGTGAAGCTCGTCCTCGAAACCTTCGGCCGAAGAGCCAAGGGAGACGATAATGAGCTCTGACGATCGCCGCCGCGCGATCGGGAAGGTCACCTCAGTCGCCGCAGACAAGTTCATCATCGAAATGCACGGCGGGACCGATAATTTCACGGTCGTGGGCTTCGACGACGTGCATTATGTCGCCCGGCTCGGCTCGTTCCTGATGATCCCGGCTCAGTCTGAATATGTGGTCGCCGAGGTCGTTGGTCTGCGCGAGCGGGACGTGTCCGGCAGTGGCGACGCAAACCTAGACAAGGGGAATTCGGCAAAGTTTCTCGATGTCGTGCCGGTCGGAATGCTGCCGGCTAAGGGCGATGGCAGATTTCGGTTCGGCGTGTCGGTTTTCCCGTCACTCTACGCGGATGCGCTGTACGCGCTCGACGACGAGCTTGACCGGATTTTCGATACCGAGACCAACACTGTACCGGGTATCGGGCACGGCGAAATTGCCTGCGCCCCGCCGGGCGCAACTAGGTTTCGCAACCTTGGGATCGGCCAGTCGGTGGTGTTCGAAGACTATGGCGTCAAGGTTCGTATCGACGACTTTTTCGGTGGCCATGTCGCCGTTCTCGGCAATACCGGCAGCGGCAAATCCTGCACGGTAGCATCCGTCCTGCAGGCTCTGTTCGAAAAGCCCGATGAGCACCATGCCAGGGGGGCCACATTCGTTGTGCTCGACGTGAACGGCGAATACGCCAAAGCATTCGAGAAGCTGCCGGAGATTGCCGACATCGGGGTCAGCCGCCTTGTTCTCGACGGCTCGGCGGCAGACGGCCGCTTCCGGCTCCCTCACTGGTACCTCGACCTGTCCGAGTGGGAATTGCTGCTCCAGGCGAGCGAGCGAACGCAGGTGCCCATCCTCCGCATGGCGCTGGGGCTGGCCACGCTGTTTGGCGCGGCGAACGCGGGTCAGCTCAACGACGTACGAAACCATATCCTCGCCACGTGCATCACGTTGATCCTGAGCGACGAGACACCGCCGGGCGCAAAACGGACCCGGATTCGGGGAATCCTCCAGCGCTTCAGCACCCCCCAGATCAATCAGGCTGCGCTCTTGCGTATGATCGCCCTCAACTATGGCGACATGCCGGGACTGGACGCCGCTTATCAGTTCCTCGCAGGTGGAGGACAGCAAGCCGGGTTCATCATTCCCGACCTGAAACTGCCCGACTATGATGGAACGCCGTTCGACTTCACCGCGCTTGGTGAAGCGATTGATTTGGCGCTCCTGTACGAGGAGGCTCACGGCAACCGGCAGATCCGCGACTACTGCGCGCAGATGGTGACACGGTTCAAGGCGCTGGAAGAGCGTGGCGACCATCGCTTCCTCCGGCACAAAGCGGCTGCGGCGGGTGACAGGGAGGCATTCCTGGCAACCCTCCTTGGCCTGAAGACGGTCGATGGAGGGCTGACCAAGGGCGCCCAGATCATCATTCTCGATATGAATGCGGTCGAGGATGAGGTCGTCGAACTGGTCAGTGCCGTGATCGCGCGAATGGTGTTCCGCCTCCTTCGGCAAGCGGATCCACGCAATCGCTTCCCCGTCCACCTTCTGCTTGAGGAAGCCCATCGGTACATCGCATCGACGCCATCCCGTCACGCGGTCGAGGCGAGCCGGATCTTCGAAAGGATTTCCAAGGAGGGCCGGAAGTACGGCCTGTTTCTGCTCGTGGCGTCGCAGCGACCAAGCGAACTTTCAAAGACAGTGCTTTCGCAATGCTCAAACTTCGTGGTCCACCGGATACAAAACCCCGACGACCTGTCTCAGATCCGCCAGATGACGCCGTTCATCTCTGACAGCGTGCTGCGACGCCTGCCTTCGCTCCCCAAGCAGCATGCCCTGGTTTTTGGCAATTCGGTCAATCTGCCCACGACCTTCAAGGTACGCCGTGCTGATCCGCTGCCAGCAAGCGACGATGCGAAGATCGTCGACCTGTGGTTCCACGAGGCAGGTCGCCTGTCGTCAATCCGCCTGTCGCCGGTCGCGGATGAGTAGCTCTCGCACCGAAGAGATGATCGCTGCACTCGAGGCCAGCGGCGACTATAAGGTTCTGCGGAGGCTGAGTGTTGGCAATCCCCTCGCCGAGGCGCCTCGCGGCACGCGTCGGGCTGTCGTGGCCGATGTCGAGACCACCGGGCTGGATTGCGAGACGAACGAGATCATCGAACTGGCGATGGTTCCGTTTTTCTACACGTTTGCGGGCGAGATTGTTGGCGTTGGAATCCCCTTCAACGGGGTCAGGCAACCATCGATCCCGATTCCTCCTGAGGTGACACGGCTGACCGGGATCGACGATGCAATGGTCGCCGGCAAATCGATCGACCCGTCCGAGGTTGCGGCCTTCGCTGGGCCCGGCCTTGTCATAGCCCACAACGCGCCGTTCGACCGCCGCTTCCTAGAGAAGTTCTGCCCGGCGCTTGCCGAGAATCCCTGGGCCTGCTCGCTGAACGAAGTCAGCTGGTCGGATGAGGGGTTCGAGAGCGCCAAGCTTGCATTTCTGGCGATGGCTTCCGGCTTCTTTTACGACAAGCACCGGGCGGTGCATGACTGCAATGCGACGATCGAACTGCTTGGCCGCCCTTTGCCGATCAGTGGAGATAGTGCTCTGACAAAGCTTTTACAGTCTGCCAGAGGCAAGACATATCGATGCTGGGCACTGAATTCTCCTTTCGAGACGAAGGATGAACTCAAGCAGCGCGGGTATCGTTGGAACGGCAGAGAGGACGGAACGCCCCGTTCGTGGTGGATCGACGTGCCCGGGGACGCCCTCACCTCTGAGCTGACCTATTTGCGCGGCGAGATCTATAAGCGCCATATCGAACTGCCGATCGCCGAAATCACGGCATTCAATCGACACTCTGGTCGCATCCGACCCGCGACGTGACGGTGGCTGCCCGCCGTCACACTGGTTGTAGCGATACTCACCGTGCTGCCGGTCGCTCTGCTGCTCTGAGCTGCGCCCTCCGTTCACACTATCGCTACTTTGCATCTGTCGACACTGTGCGTCGTGAGTAATCTGCTGCCGCCACCGCCGCAAATTTACGCCCTCTCAATGCAACGCCGCCGCCAACACATCGCCGGCAAATCGATTTGCGGTGATAACAAGCAACAGCAGATATTACACGAGATCAAGCAATGAGCGAGACCTGAAGCACCTGCAGAGCCTAAAAGAAAGCGGCAATCGTCTCCAGCGGCTCCACTGCGCTGGTTCTTAGCTTCGTCGCCACCGCGCGATCATACACGGCGATACAATCCTGTCATTTCTGCAATCGCGACCGGTTGACGATCCCATCGAGGTTCGTACTATCATACAATGACTAACTAAAGACGTGCGCTTCGCCCTGTGCCTTGCTTCCAACGCTGTCGCTCGAGAGAGGTAGAGTGCAGGGCCGGTTATCACTGTTCCCTGACGGTAGTGCGAACGTCCGGATCGGACAGTATCCGTCAATCGAGGGTTATGAAACGCTTGTTGGCAGCCGGACCAAAACAGGCCCTTCCGGCGTCGGGGACGAGCGTCTAGAAGCGGACGCCCGTATCGACTATCCTTGGGCAATACTCTGATCGAACTGAAAGCATGGTGCCAGTCCGATGGCCGAAGACGTGACCGCCAAACCCGAGTTCCCGACACGCGGATTGATCGCCTTCGTCACCCGCGCGGAACGGGTCGGCCCCCGCCCCTATGGGCGGACGTCTTTCGAGTTTGACGGCATCGACGCGGATGTGTCCGACGACGATCTGGAGCGCTCGATCGCCTCACCGGACATCGTAAAGCCGTTCGCTGCAGTTCGCGCGGTCACGACCGAACGGCGATTCAGGAAGAAGTTCGGCTTTGTGCCCCAAGAGGGAGACTGGGTCGAACTTAAAATCAGGCCGCGCTTATGGGACAATGAAACGATCGCCTTCCACGCCCAGCTCACCCCCGACGGTTATGTCCAGCATAGTCGCGGGGTGCTCAAGGACGCCCGCCTGCTGTTTGGCCGCGACGAGGAACCGAAAGCCCCGAAGCCGGTCGGCGCATCGGTCGCCCCTCTCCTGCAGAAGGCGGCGAAGGTGGCGCAGCTCTGCCAGTTTCCAAGCGGCGCGATCGGCCAGCTCACCAAGGCTCGGAAGATTATGCGGAGCCTTTCCACCGTCAAGGAGGTACAGGTGCGCGATGTCGGCCAAGCCAGCTTCGCAAGCTTTCTCGACGCGAGGGGCAAGGTGCTGGGGCATTTCGACGCTGGCTGGCCGATCTCCTACAATGCCCATACCGCACCCGCGACGGCGCCAGCAATCACCGGCACGGCACCCGTGATCCTGTCCCATTGGGACTGGGATCATCTTCACGGCTATTACCGGTGCAAGGCGCTGCAATCGGTCCAGTGGCTGACGCCCGTTCAGATTATGAGCCCCGGCGCGAGCAAGATTGCGACGCAACTTCACGCGAAGGGCCTGCTCATCGGCTATAGCGGCGCGGCGGTTCTGACTGTCGGCAATGCGACCCTTCTGCAATGCGCCGGTCCCGCACGCCTCAACGACAATGGCCTGTCCATTGCGCTGACGCTCGCCTCTCAGATGACCGTGCTGCTGGTCGGCGACGCAGGCTATGATACGCTCGGCACCTGGCCCATAGGCAAGACGTTCGACTATCTGGTCGTGACCCATCACGGCGCCGACTTCACCGGCACGGTACCAGCAACCACACCCACAGCGAACCGGGGGATCATCTCGGTCGGCTACAAGAATATCTACAAGCACCCGCGCATCAGCGCGATCAAACTGCACACGACTGCCGGCTGGACCATGGAACGAACTAGCAAGACGACCACCGCCGCGCGCGGCGACAAAGTCCTGACCTGACGATCGCGGGTCTGGCATTGAGGCGATACCGCGATAGGACAAGGATAATGATCGGCGATCCTGCCGATCGTGAAACCGTATATGGCGAAGCCCGCCCCCTGCCCGACCTGCCGCTCAACGAGCAGAAGCTGATGGGTACTTATTCAGAATTTATGCCGATCGTGATGGACAGATGACAGCCACCTGAAGACGCCTCGTGACATCCGCCTCGTTGCCCAGAAGTCTGCCGTCCAAGCGATCGGATGGACGAAGCGGTTCCGCGAAATGCGTGGCAATGAAGGCCCGTTTTTCTTCGCCTATGTTACGGAGGAAGTCGGAACGGCGCCCCTTCCTCACGTTAACCGACCAAACTGTAACCACGACCATTGAGGCAAGCGCCGTAAGGCGCTCGCACCTTGCCTCATCTGTGCATCACGCCCCGCTGCCGCTCGAACATTTCGACCAGTTGCTCGACCAAGCGCAGGCTGTCACCGTCTTGGAACCGGATCCGCACCGGCAACCTCACCTCGACAGGCTTCAAGAGGTTGCCTGCACTCACCCGTGCGGTGACGAGACCGGAGATGTCTTCGGCATCATTGCCCCAAATCCGGAACTGGAACGTCTTCTCCTCGCGGCCATGCCGCCAGACCTTGCATTCCAGCGACAAGGTATCGACTGGCGACCGCTTACCGTCGCGCCAATAAAATTCGTCGTCCTTTCGGCGATTGCTCAGATCTCCTATCGACCGGAACGGCCTGATCACCGGCATCTCCCGCCCGCCAAAATTCTTGAGGAACTCGGCCATGCGATGCTTCGAACGCGGTGGGGCCGGTGGTTCGGGCAGCGATAGGGTGAGGCTCGGCCTGAGATTAGCGCCGCTCTCTCCATTATCCTTGGGATAGCCGCTGACTTGGAAGGCCCCCGAAGCTTCGATCTCGATCAGCATATCTTCGGCGGGACAGCTGCCAGCATTGACCGCAAGCAGCTTGACCCGTGGCCAGTCGCGCCGGCGGTTCCACTCATCCCCGAAGCCTACAAGCTTTGCCCGCACAGCGGCGGCCCACTCCCGATAGGCCTTCACATAGGCGTCGATGTCAACTTTCGTCACCGGCTGCATCTGGTCCTTCATCACCTCGCGCATAGCGCTGGCGATGAGCGATGGCCCGGGTGTCGGCTCGAGATGATCGGGATCGCGCGCAGCGGCCGCGGCTAGGCTGAGATCGGCCATCGGTGCAGCTGCGAGGACGCGCTTCATCAACCGCTCGATCTCATGATCGGCGACCGGCCGATAGCGTTTTGTCACGACCTCGAGCCGGTCGATGGGCACCTCATGTTCGTCGACGAAGCGCAGCTTCGGCACAGGCTGGGTCGCCTTCAACCGTGCGTTCTCGCTCTGGAGCCGGCTGACTTCTTTGGTGGTCTCGTCGCCCTCCGGAGGCTTGAGCCAGTGCGCCGGCAGCATCCGAACCGGCAGGCTGAAATCCTCCGCCGTCATCGCGGCGAAGGTGTCGTCGGTGAGGAGGATGACGTCGTCCCCAGCCTCACGCCGCGCCAACGCTTGATTGATGATCGCCTGATCGTCATGGGAAAGGTCGAGCCCCGGACGAGCTGCAACACCACCAGTCGCATCCCGCGACAACCGGCGCCGCACGACGGGATCGGCCGTCCGCAGCACATCACTCCGGTCCGGTGCCGCCATCAGTTCGCGCACCGTAGCGCTCATGGCGCGAGCGACCTTGCCGACCCGGCCGGGCTTGTTCTTGAGCCGGTCGAGTTCGCGGATGACGGGACCGCAGATGACGACCTCGACCTCGTCGCGGCCAAGTTCGATCCAGGGGACGTCCTGAAGGGGAAGCCCCTGGATCAGCACATTAGTATCCGGATAGACGAAGAGACAGGACGCAGAACCGCTCAAACCGGAACTCTCCTCGTCAGCGCTCACCCGGATCATGCCAGTTCAATGTCACGGCAAACGCGCTTGCGCTCCAGCATGATCGCCAACGTATCCTCCTCGCTATGCTGATGCGCACTCAGATCCTCCAGCATTTGACGGAATGCCTTATGCCGAGGATTATCCCGCTTCTTGGTATGCGCCTCCAGCCAGAGCCGCGCCTCTGCGATGGTGAGTTCGGCAGTGCTCTTCTTGATGCGCCGTGAAATCGTGATCTGGCTGGGAATATTCCCATAGTGGCCGAATAGGTCGGGCGAGGCGATGCCTGAACCACCCCGGCCCCTTCGGTTGCTGACTTCGTTGAGGAGTTTGACTAAGGCAATGTCCTCGAGCTGGCTGGAGAGCGTGCGAATCTGGTCACCCAGATTGCGACGCACCCGCTCCATGACGACCGAGTTGGGTGCTTCGCCGTTGCCAGCTTCCCGCATAATGTCGCGGTAGATTTGCTCGATGCCATTTCGAAGATCGCCCAAAGTGGTTTTAGCAGCCATGCAGGACACCTTCTCGCGTGGTCGGCCATGATAGAACAAACCAAGATCCCAAGCCAGTTTATTCGCCTCTTACGCCGCTCCAAAAGAGGGCGGCATGGTCTTCCCCGTTCCCGAATACCGGCAACCTGCCTGAAGATTACATCCCCGCATTGCGTCGTGCGATCACTCGCGATGGCTGAAGCTGCGCTCCATCGGGGCTCATCGACATTGAGTTGCCGGGCGGCGTGCGGGTGCCCTCCGTCGTTCGCAAATTGATCTGCGACAGTTGAGAGGCAGAACAGTTCGCGTAGACTCGACACCTCATCCGTCGCCGCGTCTTATTGCCCAATGCCTCTAGCTAAGGCTCAAGCCAGCGCTCGAGATCGTCCCGCCAGTCCCCATCCATCGCCAGCCTCCGATACAGCCGGCACCCTATGAATCACGCATTCCATCCGCTGAGAATCCCGAAATTGATCGTTCCGCCAAAGTAGTGCTAGGTTTCTAAAAAGCGGCGCCTGGCGCTCGCTGCGAGTTTTCTGACTCACAAGATGTCGACGCTCGCCTTCACAGGGGCCATGACACCTTGGCAAGGAGCCTGAGATGCCGAACACGCTCGTCACGAACCGAAACCAAGTCCTGACGAACGCCTTCACGCTCGCTGATGCGATCAGAGATCGGACCATCGACGCCAAAGAGGCGCGTAGTCTCGTTGGCAACGGCAGAGTCTTTCTGCCTTTCCGCTACGGACAAGGGCTGGCATTCGCCCCAGCTAAGTTTATCGGCTACACCGACAACGACATCGCAGGCTATCGGTCCACCGCCAAGGGACGGCACGGAACGGCAGCTCGGACCGCCATCTCTCGTTTCCTGGAGGATCAGGCAACCCCCGACGCTAGTCTCGACGCACGGCTCGTCGACTACTGCCTTCAGATCGGGATCGAGCTTCGCGACTACAAGCACAGCTTCTGGCGACCGATCGGTGGCACCGACGAGCGCGATCGGTCTGCCATCGACGACATAGACGCACACGGCATCGGTAATGACGATCCCGAGTACCGTCGTCGTATAGCCGGAAGCTACACCCGGGATCAGCGTGTCCGGGCGGCGGTTCTCGCACGCGCGCGGGGACGCTGCGAATACTGCGGAAGCGAAGGGTTCGAGATGTCGGGTGGCCGTCGTTATCTCGAGGCCCATCACGTCATCAGCCTGTCCGAAGCCGGTCCCGACAAGCCGACCAACGTTATCGCCCTCTGCGCAACCGATCACCGCCGAGCGCACTTCGGCGCCGACTGGGAAGCGCTGCAGGAACGTTTCGTCACCATCATCGCGAAGGCGATTGATCGGGATGCCGCTCACCGGGGCTGAAGAAAGGCGGCCAGGAGTCGGGGATCACCTGACCAGCACTAACGGCTTCTCCGCGACATGCATCGTCCGGCACTGCGACCAGATCGGTGCCCGAGTCGCTAATCGGGCTTGGAGCCCAGTAAGGCCGGTATAATCGTCCATTGGCCGTAGCGCGTTGATGCCGTCGATCGCCGCCATCTGCCGCATGCGACGCTCTACGCCGTCCTCGAACGGCGTCCGGGGTCTCAGATCCTCGGCGGCGAGATCATCGAGCATGATCTCCGCGATCACATGGGCGTGCCGCTCGTCGCCTAACCAGCGTCGTTGCCCCTGAGGTCCGCGCCCGCGCGATCAGCTCCGGCATGTTCGAGGTCGTCGGCGATATACGGTCACGATCCGAGCAGCGGTCCAAATGGGTGGGCGACCGGCCAGCAGGTCGCCCACCCGCCCGAACAATGCGGCGTGGACGACAAGCAAGCTCCTAACCCGCTTTCCGGTCCGTCCGCACCGGCCAATTTCTGCTTGTATCCGCCACTGAGGAAAGTTTGCAGTCAGCAAAGCGATCGCCGATGTTAGAACGGGGCAGGACAGGATCACCAGATAGAGCGATCAGACACAGGCGTATAACATCCGCAACTTCGGCTGCTCCCGCCCAGCGGCCGGAAGCAGCCCAGGCCTGATCGATTAACTCGCCGCGATCAAAGGCGGACGATCAAGCTCTTGATCGAAATCATGCAGAACTCGATCGCCCAATTCGTCTGGGAGGGTGAGAGCTTCGGCTGCGGAGCTGATCCGGCGCCATGCGCATCGGGATTGCGGACGTCGGCGAAGAACCGCTTGAGCATCTCGGCTTCCCAAACCTCGATGAAGCGACCGTTGCGCGCGCTCACGAGCGTGTCGATCACATTGGCCGCACCGCGCTCGCGGCCGGTAAGCCAGCCATTGGCCGAGGCGATGATCTTCACGGTACTTTCGAGCGCGCGGGCTGCATAAAGCGCGGGATTGGGGCCGGCGCTGTCCCGCAAGCTGAGCGCCTGCTGCATGTCGGTCCGGACATTGTCCCACCGCGCGTCGGCGACGAGATCCCAGAACGGGTCGTGCACCGCCTGTTCGACCGCCGGGCCTTCGGAGGGCTCGAACCGACCATCGCGGATGATAAGCCGGAGCGACTGCGCCTGCAGCATCTCTGTCAGTCGTTCGGCAAGGCCATTCAGATGCGACCCAAATCGCGCCTGCGCGCTGGCAATGAGGAGTTCGAGAAAGCTGAATCGATCGACGGCCGGATTGCGCGGGTTGTTCAGATAGTTCAGCGCATCTTCCGCATAACAGTCGTCATAGTCCATGAGTTGACGGGTGTATCGGAAGAGCGCTGGACGCCCTAGCGCCATAGCGGTCGCCTCATGTGCTTCCATAACCAGCTCGTTCATGGCGACGAACTTGATCGCGTCGTAGCCCGACACCAAGGGCTTAAAGATCGCCTGTTTCGAGAGTAGTGCCGCAGACGCCAGAAACCGATCCGCAGCCCCGGCCGGCGCCGAGGCGAAGGGATCGATGCCCCGCACACGATTGGCAAAGCAGCTTGCATGCAACGACATCTCGCCGGTTCTCCCGCTTTTCATTCTTGGGCCGCGCGCGCCGCAGCAAGCCGTGCCTGAAGCGCCTCGCCATAGTCGGACACTTCGTCGCGCAGGAAATAATCGGTGTTGGCGAGCAAACGCGTCAGTTCGACGAGGTGCGCCACGTTCGGCCGGTGATCACCCTGCAGAAGCGCGTCGATCAGATAGCGTCGCATCCGCGTCAACTCTGCTCCATCCTCATAGAAATCGCGGATCGTGCGGATCGTCACATCATGAAGGGTCTGGATAACGCCTTGATCGATACGGGTAGATCCGACCACGGTCGCCAATACGCGCCCCAGAGCCAACGCCGCTGCGTGCGGGATTGAGCCGGGGCTGTCGAAACGGGCTGGGAACTCGCGATGCGGAGAACCTTCCGGCAATCGTGCGAACATCTCGACCCACGAGGTCATGTCCTGCACGAGCTCGTAAAGGAGACGGGCGGAGCGTGTCGGAAACTCCGCGTTCTGGTTGATGCCGTCGCCGCTGGAATCATAGCCGCGCTCGAGCCGGTCGGCGATGTGCGGGAAATAGTAGAGCCACATATGATATCCGACGCCCTGGCGCGCGGCGGCCGTGACCATCACGTCGAAGAAGAACATTCCCATAAACGTCGGATCGCGAAGCTGGTCACGCTCGAACCAGGACGCGTCGTCGTTCAGCCACGGCCAGTAATCGGGCCGCTCCTCGCCATCGAGCAACCGTTCGAGATAATCGCCGACCGGCTTCCAGGCGGACAGACGCTCGGCCACCCGCGCATCGGCGAACAGGAAGTGCAGCAGCCGATTGCGCTCCGGGAGATGGTAGCCGACCATGCCATCCATCGCGTCATTGGTGGCGAGCTCCTGATAGAAGGCGCTACCGGGGGTTCGTACCAGCACGCCCAGGTACCGCTCGAAGAAGTCGGGACCGCCGAAAATGTCCTCCCGGAACAGGCTGAGAGCAAAATACGGCCGCCTTGTAGCGATATAGTTGAGCAGCGGCGGCGAGTTCATCAGGAGCTGCAGAAGATCGCCGGCAGCGTGCTCGCCGCGCCCACTTGAGGGAATCAAGTGCGCCAAGGCTCGCACCGGGCGAGCGGCCCAAACCGGCCAGCTTTCGCCGCAAAACCGGCGATCTTCGGGGCGGCGGGTGAAACGCGCGAACGAGGCGGGCGTCGGCCCGAACGCCTCCAGCCAATCGTGCAGTCGCTGTCGCCAGCACCTTCTGCGGCTGGTGCGCGCGATGAACCCGATCTGTGGCTCGATCAGCTTGAGCGCATCGCCATATTGCTCCTCGTCGATGAGCGCCGTCGCGATCTGCGTGAAGCTCGGCAGGCTCGATAGCGAGGGACCGACCACACGGTGGACGAAGACCGCTGCGACGAGCCAGATAAAGGCGATGAGGAAGGCAAACTTCCTAGCCGGTCCCGGATCGGCGCCGCCGAGGGTGAGATACCGGCAGGTATCGCCGAAGATCGTCGGGCACCCCGGCGGTTGGAAATCGAAAAGCTCATATTCGAGAATGGCGAGCAGCGCGGGCACGGCGATGATCGCCTGCGGGAGCCAGGAGAGCGAGACGCGCAGACGCTGAACAGGCGAAAGCACCGCGTAGATCGCGGCGGCCAACGCCAACACGGTCAGGAACCCATCCAGGGTCATCGTTCGATTGTAACCACTATCATCCGCCCCCGTTTATCGTGGGGCAGGGCTCGGATCAAATCGAGAACGCGGCCGTCACGAATTATTGCTGCTTCTGGTCATACGGCGCATAGCCTCCCCCTCGCCGGGGCAGGCAAAAGTCCTCATTAGGCTTTCCACCAGCGGCTTGAAGATCGCTTCACTCCGATCGCTGTTGTAGAGGATGTGCGAGGGCACCGCGGGATCCCCGTCTGCCACGGCTATGTCCGTTCCCTAGTAGATTGTGTTGAAGAAGTCGGCGTGTGGCGCGGAGATAATCGGCGGCCGGTCTGCTCAGGCGGGTAGCGGCTGCGCTGTCATCGGGATGAGCTTGGCCATCTTGCGGAGGTTCTGGGCGGTAGCTGCCATATGGAACTCGTCCCTGGCACCATTCGGCCCTCGGACGCGCAATCGGTCAAGCTTCAGGATGCGTTTGAGATGCGCGAACAGCATCTCGACCTTCTTCCGCTGGCGGCGCGAGGTGACGTAGGCGTCGGTGATGGCGATGTCGCGGGCCAAGTCGCGAGCCCCTTCGTGGATCGAGCGGATGACCTTGCGCGCGGGCATGGTGGGCGTGCAGCGTTCCCGCAGGGCGCAGCCGCCGCAGTCCTGCTGCCGGGCGCGATAGCGGATGAAGCCGTCCTGGCCGACATCGCCACGGGCGGTCGCGAAGTTGCGGTTCCTGGGTCGCAGGCGCTTGCCGCCGGGGCAGACGTAGCTGTCGTCGTCATGATCGTAGGTGAAGGCATCGCGCTCGAACGTGCCGTCGCGCCGCGCGGATTTGTCGAACACCGGGATGTGCGGCTGGATGTCACGCTCGTGGACCAGCCAGGCGAGCATCTCGGCCGAGCCGTAGGCGGTGTCGGCGGCCAGTCGCTCGGGCCAGACGCCGAAGCGGTCCTGCACCCGCGCGATCATGCGCTAGCACGCGGTCACCTCGGCCTGGCGCACGGCGGTGCTCGCTTCCACGTCCATGATGACGGCGTGGTCGAGATCGATGAGGTAGTTGGTCGAGTAGGCGTAGAAGGCCGGCCCGCGATGCGCGCTGGTCCAGCGCGATGCCGGATCGGCCGGCGCCAGATACTTCGGCACCACCGGTGTCGCTGCGCCGAATGCGGCATCGTCGAGAACCGCCAGATACTCGCGCACGGCACGGCTGTCGGCGTCCGGCGGCACGCCATCGCTGCCCGGCCCGCCGGTCTGGCGATTGGCATCGGCGCGGATCAGACTGGCGTCGACCGCAAAGCCTTCGCCACCCACCAGCCCCTCGGCCATGCAGCGCGCGACCGTCGTCTCGAACAGGCGCCGCAACAGGTCGCTGTCGCGGAAGCGTCCGTGCCGGTTCTTCGAGAAGGTCGAGTGGTCGGGCACGTCGCCGTCCAGCCCCAGACGGCAGAACCAGCGATAGGCCAGGTTCAGATGCACCTCGTCGCACAGTCGCCGCTCGGACCGGATGCCCATGCAATAGCCGATGATGAGCATCCGGATCATCAGCTCCGGATCGATCGAGGGGCGACCCGTCTCGCTGTAGAAGGGCTTCAACTCCTCGCGGATGCCTGACAGGTCGACGAACCGGTCGATCGAGCGCAGCAGATGGTCCGCCGGCACGTGCCGCTCCAGGCTGAAGCTGTAGAACAGCGCCTCCTGGGCTACCGTCCGCTCGCCCATCATCGGCCCGTCTCCGCTCACCTTGCGACGATTGAATCAGACCATCACCATGACTGCAAGCGAGCCTTTTTCAACACAATCGGGAGTTAGCTGCCGTTCCGAAGCGATATGTTGAACGACCGCTCCGGTCCGGAGCAGCCATTCGGCGGTCGCCGGGCCAGGATCGCAGAACGACAGAAATTGGGCCGCTTGCCGCACGACAGATTCTGTGAAGGGTTTCGGGCGCTTGCGTACGAAAGCCTCCAGTGCAGGAACCCGCGGCCCCCAGGTGCTGGTCTATGGGTAAATAGGCTTTGGAATGGTTCTGGCGGGTAAGTGCTGCCGATCCAGAGG
>Ga0308171_1000430_pt1 | contig 94726 bp, 74 predicted proteins | sample PhyGR1_FD_202135 | JGI IMG/M metagenome (GOLD analysis project Ga0308171, IMG submission 202135) | Phyllosphere microbial communities from UC Gill Tract Community Farm, Albany, California, United States - DLSLSG.R1 | ecosystem: Host-associated > Plants > Phyllosphere > Unclassified | place: USA...
GCCCCCGCCTGGCCCCCCCCCCCCCCCCCCCCCCCCCCCCCCCCCCCCACGACCGGTCTGGTCAGCGTGCGGCCGCCGCGGCCTTGCGCCGCTTGCGACGGCGCCACAGCGCCACGACCACGGCACCGACCGCCCAGACCACCACGCCGACCGGCACCAAGGCGGCGATCGCGCGGATCACGAAGGCGATGCTGGTGGTGAAGATCGCCCCGAACTCACTGAACGCCTTGCCGATTTCGCTGCGGCTGCGCTGCCCGGCCGGACCTTCGAAGTGCATCGTCACCAGCTGGGTGTCGATCCGCCGGCGTTGCTGTGCCGCGTCCTTGTTGGCCTGCTCCAGCCCCGCCTCGATCTCCGCCATGCGCTGCGAGACCGCCAACAGGTCGGCCACCTTCATGTCACTGCGCTGCTGATACGCCTGCAGCTGCGCGTGTTCTTTCTGCAACCGCGTCTGGGTCAGCGCGGTATCGGCCACCTGCTGGGCCAGATCTTCGGCATGCGTGTTGCGCGAGGCCACATCGCCGCCTTCACCAGCCAGGGCGATGATCGGTTCCACGCCCTTGGGCGCGATGCGCACGCGGATGGAGCCGGAGCGGGTTTCACCGCCTTCCTCGCCTACCTGCAGCACGGCACAGTCCCCGAACCGGTTGCTCTGGCAGGCCGCGGACACGGCCTTGACCCGCTCACTGATGCGCTTGGCATCCAGCTGGATGCGGATGTCGTGTTCATACGCCAGGAACGCGCCCTCGGGGGACGCCACGGCCCCGGCGGCCGCATCGGCGGCGTAGTTCGGCCCGCTGCGGCCACAGGCCACCAGGACCAACAACAGCATCCCTGCCAGCCCGGCGCGGGCCCGTCCTTTCCACTCGGTCACAGTGCAGCTCCATCAAAAGCGGTGATCTTCACGGCGCATGGTAATCCAATGGCACGGGGACAACGGCGGCCATCGGCCCTATGCTCGGGGATTGTCCCCAGTACAGGAACACCGATGCGCCAGCATCTGCTTGCCCTCGCCCTGATCGCCGCCCTTGGTGGCTGCCAGCAGGCCGACTCCCCGACGCCCACCACCGGCACCGAAGCGGCCATCCCGGCTGGCGATGCCGCGGTCGATGCGGCCTTCGCCGATCTGTCCAAGCGCGCCCTCGACACCTGGATGCAGCTGTCCCCGATCAGCGCCACGCAGATCGGCGACCACCGCTACGACAGCGAGATCGACGACCTCAGCGCGGCCGGCCAGCAGAAGGTGCTGACCGCATACAAGGCACTGCTGGGCGATCTGGACAAGATCGACGTCAGCAAGCTCTCGCGCGAGAACCAGGTGGATGCGGCGATCCTGCGCAACCAGCTGCAGTCCGAGGTCTGGACCGCGGAAGTGCTGCAGTCGCCCAAGTGGGACCCGCAGATGTACAACGGCATGGCCGGCAGCGCGCTCTACGGCCTGATGGCGCGTGAGTTCGCCCCGCTGCCCGACCGCCTGAAGTCGGCGACCGCGCGCATGGAGAAGCTGCCGCAGATCTTCGCCCAGGCCCGCGAGAACCTGGACCCGGCCCGCGTTCCGAAGATCCATGCTGAAACCGTGGCCAAACAGAACCGCGGCATCCTGAGCATCGTCGATACCTTCATCACCCCGCACATCGGTGAGCTGCCGGCCGAGGACCAGAAGCGCCTGCAGGCCGCGATCGAGGGCTTGAAGAAGGCTGTCGACGAGCAGCAGACCTGGCTGGAAAAGACCCTGGTGCCGAACGCCAAGGGGGACTTCCGCATCGGTGCGGACCTGTACGACCAGAAGCTGAAGTTCGCGCTGAACTCCTCGCTCTCGCGCGCCGAGATCGGCGAGCGCGCGCGTGCCGAGCTCAAGCGTGTGCGCCAGGACATGTACGGCATCGCGCAGACCGTGCTCAAGGACAAGCCGGGCGCGCCGGCGCTGCCGGCCAACCCGAGCGATGAGCAGCAGCAGGCCGCCATCGAAGCCGCGCTGGAGCTGGCCTATGCCGACAAGCCGGCCCGCGACAAGGTGGTTGACGACGCCAAGGCCGCGCTGGAGCAGTCCACCGAGTTCGTGCGCAAGCATGACCTGATGACCCTGCCCGATTCGCCGGTCGACATCATCCTGATGCCGGAATTCCAGCGTGGCGTGGCCGTGGCCTATTGCGACTCGCCGGGCCCGCTCGACAAGAACCTGAAGACCTTCTATGCGGTCTCGCCGATCCCGGACGACTGGACGGACAAGCAGGTCGACTCGTTCCTGCGCGAATACAACAGCCGCATGATCCACCTGCTGAGCATCCACGAAGGCACCCCGGGCCATTACCTGGAAGGCTGGCACTCGGGCAAGTTCCCCTCCACGCTGCGTGCGGTGCTGCGTTCGGGCCTGTTCGCCGAAGGCTGGGCGGTCTACACCGAGCGGATGATGCAGGAGCAGGGTTACCTGGACAACGATCCGCTGTTCCACCTGGTGCAGCTGAAGTTCTACCTGCGCACCATCTCCAACGCGATCCTGGATCAGGGCGTGCACGTGGACAACTGGACGCGTGAGCAGGCGATGCACCTGATGACCCACGATGCCTTCCAGCAGGAAAGCGAAGCTTCGGGCAAGTGGGTGCGTGCGCAGCTGACCTCCGCGCAGCTGCCGACCTACTTCGTCGGCGCGCAGGAACACTTCGATACCCGCAAGGCCGTGCAGGACAAGCAGGGCGCGAAGTTCAACCTGAAGGCGTACCACGATCAGATGCTGTCCTACGGCGCCCCGCCGGTGCGCTTCGCGCGCCAGCTGATGCTGGACCAGCCGATCGAGTAAACCCGCCTGGTTCCTCGTCAGACAGGCAACGGCCCGGTGCGAACCGGGCCGTTTTTTTGTGGGGTTTCGTAGAGCCGGGTTCTACCCGGCTGCCTGCGCCACGCAACAGCAGGAGCAGCCGGGTAGAACCCGGCTCTACGCGGGAAGCAGCCGACTGACAGTCGGCTCTACCCCCCGGCAGCGTCGGCACCGGTTAGGCATCGGCGGCGACGAAGCCCCCGGTCTGCCGCGCCCACAGCCGCGCATACAACCCGCCCGCCGCGATCAGCTCGGCGTGCGTGCCGGTCTCCACGATGCGGCCCTGATCCATCACCACCAGCCGGTCCATGCGCGCGATGGTGGACAGGCGGTGCGCGATCGCGATCACCGTCTTGCCGGTCATCAATTCGTCCAGGTTGTCCTGGATCGCCGCTTCCACTTCCGAATCCAGCGCCGAGGTTGCTTCGTCCAGCACCAGGATCGGGGCGTCCTTGAGCAGCACCCGCGCGATCGCGATGCGCTGGCGCTGGCCGCCGGACAGTTTCACCCCGCGCTCGCCGACGTGCGCGTCGTAAGCACGGCGCCCTTCCCCATCGACCAGCGTATCGATGAAGGCCGAGGCGCGCGCCTTGGCCACCGCTGCGTGCAACTGTTCTTCCGTCGCATCGGGGCGGCCGTACAGCAGGTTGTCGCGGATCGAGCGGTGCAGCAGCGAGGTGTCCTGGGTGACCACGCCGATCTGCCGGCGCAGGCTCTCCTGGGTGACACCCGCGATGTCCTGGCCGTCGATGCGGATCTGCCCGCTCTCCAGGTCATACAGACGCAGCAGCACGTTGACCAGGGTCGACTTGCCGGCACCCGAGGGACCCACCAGGCCGATCTTCTCACCGGGTTTCACCTGCAGGTCCAACCCGGCGATCACGCCCCCGCGTTTGCCGTAATGGAAATGGATGTGATCGAAATGCACGGCGCCCTGGCTGACCACCAACGGCACGGCGTCGATACGGTCCTGCACGGTCAGCGGCTGGGAGATGGTGGTGATGCCGTCCTGCACCGTGCCGATATCTTCGAAGATGCCGTTGATGGTCCACATGATCCAGCCGGACATGTTGTGGATGCGGATCACCAGGCCGGTGGCCAGGGTGATTGCGCCGACGGTGATGTGGCCGCCGTTCCACAGCCACAGCGCCAGGCCGCAGGTGCCCACGATCAGGAAGCCGTTGACGATGGCGATGGTCACTTCCAGCCCGGTGGTGACCCGGGTCTGGCCACGGTGCTTGGTGGCCAGTTCGTCGATCGCCTCGGCCACGTAGGCCTGCTCGCGCCCGCCATGGGCGAACAGCTTCAGCGTGGGCACGTTGGTGTAGCCATCCACAATGCGGCCCATCGCTTTGGAGCGTGCTTCGGAGGCGATCCACGCGCGCTCTTTGGCCCGCGGCACGAAGTACCACATGATCACCGCGTAGCCGGCCATCCACAGCCCCAACGGAATCATCAGCCGCCAGTCCGCCTGCGCGAACAGGTACAGCGCAGTGCCGGTGTAGACGATGATGTACCAGAGCGAATCGACCATCTGCACGGCCGATTCACGCAGCGACGTCCCCGTCTGCATGACCCGATTGGCCATGCTGCCGGCGAAATCGTTCTGGAAGAAGCTCAGGCTCTGCCGCACCACATAGTTGTGCATCAACCAGCGCGAGCGGTTGCTCAGCCCCGGTACGATCGCCTGGTTCACCAGCAGGCTGTGCAACGACACCAGCAGCGGGCGCGCGATCAGGGTGATGCCGGCCATCCACATCAGCGTGTTGGCATGCCGCGCAAAGAAATCGCTGCCGGGCTGCTCGGCGACCATGTCCACGATGCGGCCAAGGAAATCGAACATCGCCACTTCGACCAGCGCCAACAGCAGGCCGGCGATCAACGTGGCCAGCAGCACCGGCCACACCGGGCGCAGATAGTGGATATAGAACGGCACCACCTTGCGCGGTGGCATGCGCGCATCGATCGGCGGGAAAACCGGAATCAGCGATTCGAACCAGCGGAACATCGCAGTGCACCAAAAACAAAACAGGCCGCGATTATCCCACCGCGGCCTGTCCTTTTACTCTCACCTCCATCACACGCCGGCGACGGGGTTCAGCCCTTGGCCTCGGGCGCGATCGGTGTCAGCAGGAGGTCCTGGAAATCGAAACTGAAATCGGTCAGCGAGGACGCCGCCTGCATGCGGACCTCACGGACGTTGCCGTCCGGATCCAGACTGAAATTTACGAAGGCGTCGGCATTGAGTGACCGGTCGTCCCAGCGCACCAGGAAGGTATCGTGCTGCCAATGCTCCAGCGTGCCGATCAACTGCGCGGTCTTGCCGAAGCGCAGGCGCAGCCTGCCGCCCTGCTGCTCAACGAATACATCGCCGTACCATGGGTCGCGGTAGCCCCCTGCGTAGCGCGCCAGTGGCAGCGACGGCTTGGATCTCGCATCACGTGCGGCCTGGTGCTTGGCCCAGCCTTCGTCTGCTTTCTCCTGTGACTTGGCAACGGAAGCGGCATACGCGGCGACCCAGTCGGTGGCCGGGGCCTGCAGATAGGCATCCAGCGCTTCCATCGTGATGGCATTGAAGGCCGCGCCGACTTCCTGGTTGGTGAGCACCACGATGCCCAGCTTGTGCTCCGGCACCAGGGTCACGCGCGACACCATCCCCGGCCAGCCGCCGGTATGCCAGACCAGCTTCTGGCCGCGGTAGTCGCTCAGGCTCCAGCCTTCGCCATAGCCGGCGAAGTTCGGCCGTGCGGCCGCCAGCTGCGGCACGCTCGGTTCGGGCACGACCTGAGGCGTAATCATCTGCCACATCGCCTGCTGGGTCTTGGCGGTGAACAGTGGCTGCCCGTTCTCCAGCATGCCGTGGGCCAGCTGCACGTTCATCCAGCGCGCCATGTCGTGCACGCTGGAATAAATGCCGCCGGCGCCGGCATTGTTGGACCAGGTCAGCGGCGCGACGGTGCGCAGCTGGCTGAAATCGTACTTGGCGTGACCGACCGCGGCGTTGTCGCCGGGCTGCAGGTGATCGGCGTTGTAGCGGGTGCCTTGCATGCCCACCGGGGTGAAGATGTGCTGCTGCAGGAAGTCCGCATAGGTCTGCCCGGACACCTGTTCGATCACCTGCTGGGCGACCGCGTAGAGAATGTTGTCGTAGGCATAGCGATCACGGAAACCGGCCTTCAGCGGCACCTTGCCCAGCCGCTGCACCACCTCCTTGTTGCTGTAGGAGGTGGTCGGCCAGAACAGCAGGTCGCCCGCGCCCAGGCTCAGGCCACTGCGGTGCGAGAGCAGATCGCGGATGCGCATTTCGCCGGTGACGTACGGATCGGACATGCGGAAGCCGGGCAGATGATCGATCACGCGATCCTCCATCTTCAGCTTGCCCTGCTCGGCCAGCAGATTCAGCGCGGTGGCGGTGAACGCCTTGGTGTTGGACGCGATCGCGAACAGCGTATCGGCCTGGACCGGATCCGGCTTGCCCAGCTCGCGCACCCCGTAGCCGCGCTCCATCACTACCTTGCCATCCTTGACCACCGCCACGGCGATGCCGGGGATGTCGAACTCGGTGCGGGCGCGTTCGATGGTGGCGTCCAGCCGCTGCAGTTCGGCCGGCACGGCGGCCGATGCCAAGGGTGCGCATGCGAGCAGCACGGCGCCTCCGATCCAGGATGTGTTCAAGCAGTGTCTCCGGTTGCGTGTGGCGGGGGCGTCGAGGGTGTCGCTGCCCCGGTTTCGCACGATGGTAACGCGGCCCGGATCAGGCTCGCCTGTGCCAGAAGGAGGCCCGCCATGACCGCGCCCGCCGAGACCACCGCCACGATCATTCCCTGCCTGCGCTACCGCGATGCACACGCCGCGATGGCGTGGCTGCAGCGCGCGTTCGGCTTCCAGAAACAGGCGGTGTATGCCGAGGGCGATATCGTCCACCATGCCCAGATGGTGTATGGCCACGGCATGATCATGCTCGGCTCGGTCGACAACGCCAGCGAGTGGGGCCGCTACAGCGTCCACCCGGACGAGGTCGGCGGTCGGCAGACCCAGAGCGCCTGCGTGATCGTGGCCGATCCGGATGCGCACCATGCGCGCGCCGTCGCCGCGGGCGCGCAGATCGTCATGGACATCGCCGACCAACCGTATGGCGGCCGCGGCTATGCCTGCCGCGATCTGGAAGGTTACCTGTGGTGGTTCGGCAGCTACGACCCGTGGGCCGACCATGCGGGCGGCGCATGAGCACACCGCCCGGCACCATCCGCACCGGCATCGGCGGCTGGGTCTTCCCGGCATGGCGCGGCGGCACGTTCTATCCGGCCGGGCTGCCGCAACGCGAAGAACTGGCCTACGCCAGCCAACAGCTGGGCTGCATCGAGATCAACAGCACGTTCTACCGTGCGCAGAAGCCGGCCATCTATGCGCAGTGGCGCGAGCAGACGCCAGCGGGCTTCCGCTTCTCGGCCAAGGCGCCGCGCACGATCACCCAGACCCATGACCTGACCACCGTTGGTGAACGCGCCGAGCGCTTCATCGAGGGCATCAGCGTGCTGGAGGACCGGCTGGGACCGCTGATCTGGCAGTTCGGCGACAGTCATCCCGCCGGTGCGGACGAATTCGAGCAGTTCCTGGGCATGCTCCCGCGCAAGATCGACGGTCGGCTTCTGCAGCATGCACTGGAGGTACGCAATCCTGCCGCATGGACGCCGGCGCTGTTGGCCGCTGCCCGCGCCCACGGTGCAGCGCTGGTATTCAGTGGCTCGGATGAGTACCCCAGCTTTGCCGACCCGACCGCGGGGTTCATCTATGCGCGGCTGATGCGCTCGCGCGCCAACCTGCGCGCCGGCTACCCGGCCAGGGCCATGGAGCAATGGTGCCTGCGTGCGATGCGCTGGGCCCGCGGCGAAGACAATCCGGACCTTCCCCACCTTTGCGCCGAACGCCCCGCGCAGCCACCGCGCGAGGTGTATGTGCTGTTCATCGGTGCGGCCAAACAGCGCAATCCCGGCGCGGCGATGGCGCTGCGCGATCAGCTGCAGCTGCTCGGCGGCAGCTGATGCGTTAGCGGTTCCGGCGGCGCGCCGCCAAGGCACCATCCAGCCACCACACCAGCGCACCGCACACGACGAACACCACTGCCACGGACAGCGCATTGCGCGCAACCAGCGCGATGCCCAGCGCGCCCAGGTCCAGGAAGGGATACGGGTACTGCCCACTGAGCCGCCCGACCAGCAGGGCCCAGCCGAGGTAGACCGTCGGCAACGCCAGTGTGCTGAGCAACCCACGCCGATGCAGGCCGCCATGCGGCCCGGCCAGCCAGCCAAGCAGATACAGCACGGGCACCGCGTAATGCAGGCCGGCATCGGCCCACCATTGCGCGCCCTGCGGGTGCCACAGCGGACGCAGGATGATCACGTAGATCAACCCGGTGATGCCGATGAACAGCGCCACCGCCGCGCGCGGGACCGGGCCGGCCAGCCCTTCACGGCGGCCCCGGGCCAGTGCCAGGCAGACCGCGGCGACGCCGATGTTGCTCAGGATGGTGAAGTAGCCCAGGTAGCGCAGCGTCGCGTCCGCAGCCCCCAGGCCGGGCGTGCGCAGCAGCAGGTGGTACTGCAGCAGCAGTGCCACCACGGCGACCGCGGCGGTGAGGCCGGCCAGGGCGCGCAGGGCGTGCGGCAGTCCGGCGGGGACAGGGGCGATGGGCAGGCGCGTCATCGCCGCAGAATGCCATGACCCCGCGCGGGATCGCGTGGAGGGCATCCTTCGCGGCGCGGCTTGTCGCACAATAGGCGGATGCCGATGACCGATACCCGCAGAGCCCTGCTGCAAATCCATTTCTGTGTGCTGCTGTGGGGCGTGACCGCCATCCTTGGCAAGCTGATCACCCTGCCCGCGCTGCCGCTGGTGTGGTGGCGCATGTTGCTGGTGGTGGCGATGCTGGCCCTGGTGCCGCGCGTGTGGCGCGGGCTGCGCCAGCTGTCCCCGCGGCTGGTCGCCGGTTACTGCGGTGTGGGCGCGCTGGTCGCGCTGCACTGGCTCACGTTCTATGGCGCGGTGAAGCTGGCCAATGCCTCGGTGGCGGCGACCTGCATCGCGCTGGCGCCGGTGTTCACCGCGGTGATCGAACCCTGGGTGGCCAAGCGCCCCTTCCAGTTCCGTGAGCTGGCCTTCGGGATCCTGGTCCTGCCGGGCGTCGCGCTGGTGGTGGGCGGCGTGCCCGATGGCATGCGCCTGGGCGTCCTGATCGGCGCGCTCTCGGCGCTGCTGGTGGCGATCTTCGGCTCACTCAACAAGCGCCTGGTGAGTCATGCCGACCCGCTCACCGTGACCGCGCTGGAACTCGGTGCGGGCACGCTGACCCTGACCCTGCTGGCACCGGTACTTCCCTTCCTGCTGCCGGCCCTGGCCAGCGACCTGTGGGTGATCCCGGACCTGCACGACGGCCTGCTGCTGTTGGCCCTGGCCGGGCTGTGCACGCTGCTGCCGTTCGCGCTCGCGCTGGTCGCCCTGCGCCACATCAGCGCCTACACCTCGCAGCTGGTGACCAATCTTGAGCCGGTCTACGCGATCCTGCTGGCGATGGTGCTGCTCAGCGAGCAACGGGAGCTGACCCCGCTGTTCTATGCCGGCGTGGCGATCATCGTGGGGGCGGTGTTCCTGCACCCGCTGCTCAACCGCCGCCGGAAGGTGCAGCACCCGGAACTCCTGGCGACGTCCGAGGCACGCAACATCGCCGATTGAGCGGGCGTACCGGCCAACACCCGGTACCTGCCGCGGATACGGCCCGTGCACCTCAGTCGGCGCGGATGACCCGGTTGCGCCCCTCGCCCTTGGCCCGGTACAGCGCCGCATCGGCGCGGGCCAGGGTCTGCTCGATCGCATCGCCGTGGCGGTGCGCGGCCACCCCGATGCTGATCGTCAACGGCAGGCCCAGCGGCAGATCGGCTACCGCCATGCGCAGGAAATCGCACTGCAGCTCTGCCGTGGCCAACGGCGTGTCGGGCATCAGCACCACGAACTCTTCGCCGCCATAGCGCGCCGCCAGGCCATGCCCGGCGAAATGCGCGCGCAGCAGCCGGGCCAGTTCGGCCAGCACGTGATCGCCGGTGGCATGACCGTACAGATCGTTGACGGTCTTGAAGTGGTCGATGTCGAGCAGCGCCACAGCGGTCGCGCGCGGGTGACCATCGGCATCCACCACCGCCGCCTCCAGCGCGGTGCTCATCGCGCGGCGGTTGGGCAGGCCGGTGAGCGGGTCGGTGCGGCTCTGTTCGGCCAGGTCGGCGTTCTGCTGTTCCAGCAGTTCGTTGTACTCGGCCAGGCGCTGCTCGTACCAGGCGCGATCGGTCATGTGCTGCTGTATTTCATGCGCATACCGGCGCAGCTCCATCACCAGCGAAACCTGCCGCGACAGCGCCGACAGGGCATCGCGCTGGCCGGGGCTGAGCTGCCCGGGGGCGGCATCGAACACGCACAGCGTGCCCAGGGGCAGGCCGTCACTGCTCAGCAGCGGCGCGCCCGCATAAAAACGGATATGCGGCTCATCGACCACGACCGGGTTGTCGAAAAAGCGTGGGTCGGTTCGCGCATCCTCGACCACCATCACCTGGTCCGGCTGCAGGATGGCGTGACCGCAGAAGGAGATGTCCCGGCTGGTTTCGGGTGCGTCCAGCAGCTGCCGCGCCTTGAACCACTGGCGCTCCTGGTCGACCAGGGTCACCGCGCCCATGTGGGTGCCGCACAGCGCGGTGGCGATCGTGACCAGATCATCGAAGGACCGCTCGCGCGGCGTATCCAGGATCTGATACCGCTGCAGCGCCAGCAGGCGCTGTGCTTCGTTGTCCGGCTTGGACGGCTTGATCATCGTGGCAGGCGGTGGCGTGTGCCGGATCAGTCTAGCCCGGGTACGGTGTCACGGCGTGACGCACAGCATCACCAGTCCAGCTGTTTGGGCAGCAGGCCTTTGAGCTCGGCATCGGTGAGATTGCGCCACTGCCCCGGCTTGAGCGCACCGAGTTTGATGTTGTCGATGCGCACGCGGCGCAGCTGGGTGACCCGGAAACCGAACGCGGCCGCCATCAGGCGGATCTGCCGGTTCAAGCCCTGCTGCAGCGTGATCCGGAACCCGAACTTGGCCAGCTTGCTGGTCCGGCACGGCAGCGTGACCTCATCGCGGATGCGCACGCCGCGGGCCATGCCACGCAGGAACTCATCGGTGACGGCCTTGTTGACCGCGACCATGTATTCCTTCTGGTGCCCGTTCTCGGCGCGCAGGATCTGGTTGACGATGTTGCCGTTGCTGGTCAGCAGGATCAGGCCTTCGGAATCCTTGTCCAGGCGGCCGATCGGGAAGATGCGCTGCTCGTGGCCGACGAACTCCACGATGTTGCCCTTGACCGAACTTTCGGTGGTGCAGGTGATGCCCACCGGCTTGTTCAGCGCGATATAGACGTGCTTGCGGCCGCCGGCCTTCTTCGCTTCGCGCGCGCGCAGCGGCTGGCCGTCGACCAGCACCACGTCCTGTTCGCCCACCACCGCACCGGTACCGGCCGGATGGCCATTGACGGTGACGCGGCGTTCGCCGATCAGGCGGTCGGCTTCGCGCCGGGAACAGAAGCCGGTGTCGGCGATATGCTTGTTGAGTCGGGTTGTCATCGGCCCATTATCGGGCAAAAGGCGGTCGCTGCTGCGTTTTTCCGCGTGCCGGCGGTTCAGGCCGGCAGCGGATCGCCGGCGGTCGTGGTGCGCTCGCCGTCATGGATCTGGTTGCGACCGTTGCGCTTGGCGCAATACATGGCGTGGTCGGCCCGGCGCAGCAGCCCGGCCAGGTCGTCGCTGCCCGGCTTGAGCACGGCCAGGCCGATGCTGGCCGAGACCGTCAGGCCGGGAATGCCGAGTGTCTGGGTGACTGCGGCCACCTGCTGGCGCACCGTCTCCAACCGCGCCACGGCGGCGGCATGGCCGGCGCCGGGCAACAGCACCAGGAATTCTTCGCCGCCCATCCGGATCACATCGTCGTGATTGCGCACCGAGCCGCGCAGCGCGCGCGCCACCGCGACCAGGACCTGATCGCCGACGTCGTGGCCGAACTGATCGTTGATGTTCTTGAACAGATCGATATCCAGGAAGCCGATTGCCAGTGCATGCGGTTCCTGGCGTGCCCGTTCCAGGTATTCGGCGAGCAGGCGCAGGCCGGCGCGGCGATTGGGCAGGCCGGTCAGCATGTCGGTATCGGCGAGCTGGCGCATTTCATCGCGCTGGCGGCGCAGCCGGCCCAGCCGCAGGTTCAGTGCATAGGCGGCCATCATCAGGAACCAGGTCGCCGACAGCTGCAACGCTTCGATCCGGTACGCCACCAGCCATTGCGCATCCAGCGCATCGGCCCCGATCATGATCCACCAGGGGGCCAGCGCGGCCAGCCCCGGCAGTGCATGCGCATCGCGCTGCCACAGCCCCCACAGGCCTGCGCCGAGACACAGCGTGCAGCCCGTGAGGAAGACCCACTCCAGCAGCTCGGACACCACGGCCAGGCCGTCCGGCCCCCACAAAGGCACGGTCAGCCCCATGGCCACCAGTCCCCATAGCACCGCATGCTGGGCCGGGCGGGAGCGCGGCCAGCGGCGATCGCCGCCGTTCAGTCGCCACAGGATGGGCAGCAGCAGCGCTTCGCTGAACGCGCTCAGCGCGACCAGCCACCACGAGGCGTGTTCGTGCACGGGCAGCCACGGCTCGGGATAGCCGCTCAAGCCCCCCAGCACCGCCTGCCACAGCACGAACACCCCGCACGCGCCGACATACACCAGGAACGAGCGGTCGCGGGTGGTGACCCACCCCATCATTGCCGACAGTGCCAGCGCGATCGCCACCGCGATGCAGGCGGCGCGCATCAGCAGCCGTGCCGTATCGTTCTGCTGCACCGGGCTCGGGGCCCCCAACTGGATGGTCGGCACCCAGCGCGGCTTGAGCGGGCGTGTCCAGGAGACCACGATCGGCTCATGGTTGCCGGCCTCGGGCACCACCACCAGCCCGACCCCTGCACGGAAACGCGAATCACGGGTACGCGCATCGTGCATGCTGCCGCAGATCTCGCGGTCACCGTGGCTGATGCGGACCTCGCCGGTGAGCACGCCGAACACATCCACGGCCTGGGGCTTGCCCGACCAGCCGGCGGCCGGGGCCGGGATGGACAGCACTTCCTGGTGGCGTGCCAGCACATCCGGGGTGCACGCGCGCTGGGGGGTGACCGCATCGGTCGCCCCGCCCAGCAACAGGAAATCCTGCCCCACGCGCGGGGCCGCCTGCAGGCTCCAGGGCAACAGCCACAGCAGCACCAGCGCAAGCGCCATCCACCCGATTGAATACCCGCCCCCGTTGCTCACACTGCGCCCTGCCCGCCCGTGATCGCCCGCGCACACCGTGTCCGCTGTCGTCGGCGAGGATTATCGCATCATGGCGCGCCCCGCCAGGCCTCGGAGGGCCGCCCCGCGCCCACCGGCCGTATCGCCAGCTGGGTCATCCGCTCCAGCGGAATCGGCCGTTCGATCGCATACCCCTGCAGGCCCTCCACGCCCATCTGCGCCAGCTGATCGGCGACCACCGCCGATTCCACCCATTCGGCCACCACCATCATGTGCAGCTCGCGGCCGACCTCGGTGATCGCGCGCACCGCGGCGCGGTTGACCGGATCCAGGTTCATGTCGCGCACGAACACGCCGTCGATCTTGAGCATGTCCGCCGGCAGTTGCCGCAGGTAGCCGAACGAGGACAGCCCCGAGCCGAAATCGTCCAGCGCCATGCGGCAGCCACGCGCTTTCACCGCATCGATGAAGGCGCGCGCCTGGTCCAGGTTGCTGACCGCCGCGGTCTCGGTGATTTCAAAGCACAGCTTGCGCGCCAGGCCGCGGTTGCGTTCAAGCAGATCGGTGACGAAGGCCAGGAAGCTCGGCTCGGCGATCGACTGCGCGGACACGTTGACGTTGCACAGGCCCAGCTGCTGCACATGGCTCGGGCACACCTGCAGGTGCCGGAACAGCAGCGACAGCACATGCCGGTCCAGTGCCATGCCCATGCCGTATCGCTCCACCGCGCCCATGAACTCGGCCGGCCCCTGCAACGCGCCTTCCGGGCTGCGCATGCGCACCAGCACTTCGTAATGCAGGAACTCCGGATCGCCGACCCGCTCGATACGCTGGGCATACAACAGCATGCGGTTCTCGGCCATCGCGCTGGAAACATGGGCCAACCGCTCCGCTTCGCGCCGCCGCTCATCCAGTGCCATGCGGCTCTCGTTGTAGCAGTGCACCCGGTTGCGACCGGCTTCCTTGGCCGCGTAGCAGGCACTATCGGCGGCGCTCATCAACCAGTTCACATCCGGCGCATCCGGGCTGATCTCAACGACCCCGATGCTGCAGCTCACCCGGGGTGCGCCGTCGCCATGCTGGATGCTGACCTGGCCAAGCGTGCGCACCACCCGCTGCAGCACCTGCTTGGCTTCATCCTGCCCGGCATTGGCCAGGAACAGGGCGAACTCGTCGCCACCCAGGCGGCCGACCCAGTCGCCATCGCGCACCGCCCCCACCAGGTAATCGGCGAAGCTGCGCAGCAGCTGATCGCCAGCAGCATGGCCGAGCCCGTCGTTGACCAGCTTGAAGTAGTCCAGATCGATGTAGCACAGCGAGTGGGTGCCGCCCGCGGCCCGTACCGCCACCAGCGCCTGTTCGAGCAGCCGCTCGATCTCGCGGCGGTTGATCAGCCCGGTCAGCGGGTCGTGACTGGCGTGGTGCTCCACCTCGCGTGCCAGGGCATGGTTCTGCGAAACATCTTCCACCAGCGCGAACACCGCCGGCGCCCGCGCCCGGGTGTGCACCACGGTACCGCTCCAGCGCCCCCACATCAGGTTGCCGTCGGCACGCAGGAAGCGCAGCTCACCGGGGCGCAGCTGCCGCGGCCAGTCGATCCGGCCGTGCTCGTCCAGGACCAGCTCGCCCTCCACCAGCAGATCGGCCAGCGACAGACTGAGCAGCGCTTCGCGGCGTTGGCCGAGGATATCGGCCATTGCCTGGTTGGCCTCCATGATGCCGCCGTCCTCATCCAGCTTGAGCATGCCCACCGTGGCCTGGTAGAACGCGGCCCGGAAGCGGCTCTCCTGTTCGGTCAGGTCATTGCGCACGCGCCGCGCCAGCAGCACGGCGACCAGGGTGATCGCCAGCACCGACAGCCCGCCGACGATGAAGGTCGTCATGCGCACCATCGCCGCGGTGTGCAGCAACGCGCTGGAGAACGCACGCGCCTGGTTCTGCATCCCCACATCCAGCGCCTGCACCCGGCGCAGCAGGGCCTGCTGCGCCGCCGGTGTCAGTGTGCCGGCGGCATGCCCGGCCTGGACCCGGTCGGTGATGGCCACCAGTTGCAGCAGATCGTCATCGGTGTCGCGCCACAGTCGTACCGCATCGCGGAAATACGGCTGATCGCGCAGGTAGCGATACGAGAGGATCAAACGGTTGATGTCGCCACGGGCGTTGCCGCCCTCAATGAAGCCCTGGCGTGCTGCGGCGATGTCCGGGTCGGCCTGCTCGAGGGCACGGCGGGCGGTGAGATCGCCCAGCGGCACCCGCAGCGCCTGCCGGGTTGCGCCCAGGTCAACAGCATCCCCCGAGGCGATGTACCGCGACAGCGCGTGAGTGGCCTGCTGCTGGCCACGCGACCAGTGGCTCTGGCCCATGATCCACGCCGTGGAGGCCGCCTGCAGCTCCTGGATCAACGCGGAAATCCCGACCAGGCCGATGGCCATGCCGGTCAACAACACGAAGCGCAGGGTCAGGCCCCGCATCGAACACGGTATCGCGGTCCTGCCACTCTCCCTGCGACCTCCAGACATCGCCGATCCCCCCGGGGCTGCGGATGTGGAAACTCATTCCATTGGAGCATGGTCCAATCCGCAGGCTAGGGCCAGCACTGTTGAGACGGTGCGAAACCGGTCGACCGGGACGCGGAGGCCGGATACGACGACGCCAGCCCGGAGGCTGGCGTCGCGTTGATCACCCTGGGGCGATCAGAAGTTGCGCGGACCGCGCGGCTTGAAGCCGTCACGACGCGGCGGGCGGTCGTTGCCGCCCGGGCCGCTGCGCGGGCCACCCGGACCGCCCGGACCACGCGGCTTGCCACCGAACTTCGGCTTGAAGGCCGGACGCGCCGACGGGGTCAGGTCTTCACCCGGCTCGACCTTGCGCATCTGAAGCTGCTGGCCCGAGACCCACACCTTCTTCAGGTGGGTCAGCAGGTCCTGCGGCATTTCGGCCGGCAGGTCCAGCACCGAGAAGTCGTCGTGGATGTCGATGCGGCCGATGAAACGGCTTTCCAGGCCGGCTTCGTTGGCGATCGCGCCGACGATGTTGCCCGGCTTCACGCCGTGGACGTGGCCCACTTCGATACGGAAGGTTTCCATGCCCGGCTCGGCGGCACCGCGCGGGGCGATGTCACGGCGCGGGGCGCGCTCGACGCCGCCTTCGCTGTTGCCGAAGTCGCCTTCCGGACGCGGCGGACGCGGGCCACGGTCGTCTTCACGGCGCGGACCACGCTCGAAGCGCGGCTCGAAACGGGCCGGACGCTCGCCACGGTCGTTGCTGCGCTCGTTGCGCTGATGCGGGGCACGCTCTTCACGGGCACCACGGACCGGCGGGGTCAGCAGGAACGGCGAATCACCCTGCAGCAGCTTGGCCAGCGCCGCGGCGATCTCGATCGCCGGCACGTTCTTCTCGCCTTCCAGGCGCTGCAGCAGGTCGCGGTAGAACTCGGTGCCACCGGCATCGAGCACATCGCTGATGCGGCTCATGAACTTGGTGATGCGGGTGTCGTTGACCGCGTCCACGCTCGGCAGCTGCATCTCTTCGATCGGCTGGCGGGTGGCGCGCTCGATGGCCCGCAGCATGCCCTTTTCGCGCGGGGTGGCGAACAGGATCGCATCACCGGTGCGGCCGGCACGGCCGGTACGGCCGATGCGGTGCACGTAGCTTTCGGTGTCGTACGGGATGTCGTAGTTCAGCACGTGGCTGATGCGCTCCACGTCCAGACCACGGGCGGCCACGTCGGTGGCGACCAGGATGTCCAGCTTGCCTTCCTTCAGCATGCCGATGGTGCGCTCGCGCTGGGCCTGCTGCATGTCGCCGTTGATGGCGGCCGCGGCCAGGCCGCGTGCCTGCAGCTTCTCGGCCAGCTCTTCGGTGGCTGCCTTGGTACGCGAGAAGATGATCATCGCGTCGAACGGTTCCACTTCCAGGATGCGGGTCAGCGCGTCCAGCTTGTGCATGCCGCTCACCCACCAGTAACGCTGGCGGATGTTGGCCGAGGTGGTCGTCTTGCTGACGATGGTCACTTCGGCCGGGTTCTTCAGGTAGGTCTGCGCGATGCGGCGGATCTGCGACGGCATGGTGGCCGAGAACAGGGCGACCTGACGGGTCTCCGGCAGCTTCTTCAGCACGGCTTCGACGTCGTCGATGAAGCCCATGCGCAGCATTTCATCGGCTTCGTCCAGCACCAGCGTCTTCAGCTCGGACAGGTCCAGGGTGCCGCGCTCGAGATGATCGATCACGCGGCCCGGGGTGCCGACGATGACGTGCACGCCACGGCGCAGGGCCGACAACTGCTGGCCATAGGGCTGGCCGCCGTATACCGGCAGCACGCGGAAGCCGGGAATGCCGGAGGAATAGGTCTGGAACGCCTCGGCGACCTGGATGGCCAGTTCGCGGGTCGGCGCCAGCACCAGCACCTGCGGCTTGGTCTGGTTGAAATCGAGGTTGGACAGCACCGGCAGCGCGAAGGCGGCGGTCTTGCCGGTACCGGTCTGGGCCTGGCCGAGCACGTCACGGCCTTCCAGCATGGCCGGAATGGTGGCGGCCTGGATCGGCGACGGGGTTTCGTAACCGACAGTGGCGACGGCCTGCATCACAGCGTCGGACAGGCCGAGATCTGCGAACAGCAGCGGCGCGGGGGATTCTTGGGACATGGGAAACTCCGAAACACCGCCGTTTTGGAAGGCAGTGAGATAAAAAAGGGGGATGGTCCGCGCTTTGGGCGCCCTTTCTTATCGCGTGCCCTGGCGCTGCTCGGTCGGAGGAGAATTCACTCACTCAGGGGGCGATGATACCGCATCGTTCCTGAACAACGTATACAGATTCCGGGATGGATCCCGTTGCCCCGCCTGCTGGCGCACAATACGCGCCCTTTCACGGCCCGGTCCCACGTCCGCGCCTCTTCCCAGGATACCCGCTCCATGCAGACCCTCGAATTTGAACTGGACCGCGACTACGTCGAGCTCAAGCAGCTGCTCAAGCTGGCCGACCTGGTCACCAGCGGCGGCGAGGCCAAGACCGTGATCGGCGACGGCCAGGTCCTGGTCGACGGCGAGGTCGAGCTGCGCAAGGCATGCAAGATCCGCGCGGGCCAGCAGGTGCAGTTCGCCGACACCGTCATTCACGTGATCGCCGACAGCGACGCGCCCTGACCCTGTGTGACGACCAACGGTCATCACCTACCGGTGAGGTGGGCCGCGATCAGCTGGCGGAACGGGGCCATCCCGTGCGCCAGCCGCAGTCCGGCCCGGCGCAGCAGCCGCGCCGGCAGACGGTCATCGGTGTACAGCGAAGCGATCGCATTGGTCGCCTCGTAAAGCGGCCGCGAGGCCAGCCGGTGCCCGCGCTCGTAAGCGGCCAGCCCGGCGGGTGCGGCGATGTCGCGTCCCTGCCCGGCGGCCTTGCGCAGGCGCCCGGCCAGGCGATGCTGGCTCTGCAACCCCAGATTGAAGCCATGCGCGGTGACCGGATGCATGCCGACAGCGGCATCGCCGATCAACGCACAGCGATCGCCGGCGAACGCGTTGGCATACACCCCCACGAGGGGATAGGCCACCGGCGTGGCCACCGGCCGCATCGCGCCCAGCCGATGCTCGAAAAAGCCACTGAGGCTGCGGCCGAAATCGGCCTCGTCCTGGGCCATCAAGGCCGCGATCTGCCGCGGCGGCAGCGTGATGACGGCCGAGGCCTGGTCGCCATTGAGCGGCAGCAGGGCCATGGTGCGGCCATAGCCGAACCACTCCCAGGCGGTGTGCTGGTGCGGCACCTCGATCTGCATGCGGCAGACCAGCATCGATTTGCCGAAGTCACGCAGCTGCGCGCCGATCCCCAGCAGGCGGCGGGTGGAGGAGAAGCGGCTGTCGGCAGCCACCACCAGCCGCGCGGCCAGCTGGCGGCCATCGGCCAGGGTCACCACGCTGTGGGCCGGACCCGGGCTCACGGCCGTGACGCTGGCCTGGTCCAGGATCTCCAGACCGGCCTGGCCCTGCACGCTCTGCCAGGCGGCGCGGCGGATCAGATGGTTGGGCACCAGCCAACCGAGGTCGTCACCGGTGCGCTGGTCCGCGGCGAAGGTCAGCGCGAACGGCGATCCGCCGTCCATCACCTTGGCATCGCGCAGTGGGGAAATCTCGGCGGGATCCAGCTGCGCCCACAGGCCCAGCGATACCAGGATCTGGCGGGAGGCATGGGTCAGCGCGATTTCGCGGCCGTCGAACGCGGCCTGCGCCAACGCGGCACGCGGCTGCTGTTCGATCAGGGTGACGCTCAGGCCGGTATCGGCCAGCGCGCGCGCGAAGCACAGCCCGGTCGGGCCGGCGCCCACCACCACCACATCCACTGACTGCATGATCCCATCCTGCCGTTACGTGTCCATCGCAGCTTAACGCCGCAGCGCCGGCGCCGTCCTTGATCTGGATCAGGCGCGCCAGCGCGGGTTCACAGCAGCGCCCACAGCAGCATCACGATGCCCAGCAGCGATACCAGCCACACCAGGCTGCGCACATACGGCACGCCGGCGGCGTACAGCGGCAGATAGATCAGTCGTGCCCAGAAGTACAGTTGCACGGCCACGGCCGTCATCCCGTCCTGGCGCTGGGTCAGCACCACCGCCAGCACCGCCGCGGCGAAGAAGGGGAAGGTTTCCATGAAGTTGCTCTGCGCCCGCTGCAGGCGGCCAGCCAGCGGACTCGGCGCCGGCATCGGCTGATCGCGCGCCGACGCATTCCAGCCGATCCCGCGCTCACGGGTGATCACGGTGGAAGGCGCAAACACGTGCACGAGGCCGAGCAGCATCGACCACACCAGCATCTGGATCTCGATACTCATCTGTGCAGGCTCCGGCAATCAGGGGGTGGCGGCACGCACGCTGTAACCGGCCAGTCGCCAGATGCGGTCTTCATCGAACCGGAAGGAGACCAGTTCGCGCACCGGTTGGGCACTGTTGGCAAAGCGCGTGGGGAAGCTGACGTTGATGTACAGGCCCTCCGGGACGGTCGCGCCGGCGGCGTACTTGACCCGGGTGACCACTGGCTGGCCGCGCGAGGCCAGCGCGCCAAGGCGCTGACGATCGGCGGTGAGCTGGCTGACGAAGGCCTGCTCGGTGACCGATTTCTTCGCCACGGCGGAGGCGCCTTTCCAGGCCTCGCCCGCACGGTTGGCATCGATCAGATGGGCGACCTGCAGTGCGGCCGCGCTCATCTCCGCATCCTGCTTCTGTACCTGCGCCTGCTGCGCCGGGCTCAATGCCGGGCGTGCCGAAGGAGCGGCGGCCGGCGCGGCAGCGGGCGCGGGGCGCGCCGGAGCCGGTGCAGGCGTGGCCGGCGGCGGAGGCGTCTGGGCCAGCGCGGCGAAAGGCAGCAGAGCGGACAACAGCAGCAGCGGAACACGCATCAGGACACCGTTGGCTGGAAGGAACTGCCTGCCAGTCTACGGGATGGACGTGAGTCCTCCGTCAGTTGCGCTCGGCCGCCTCGGGCGGTGCGGGGCGAGCATCGCCGAGGGTCTGCTCCACCGTCTCCGGCCGACCCGGTGCCGTCGTGTCCGGCAGCAGCGTGGAGACATCGATCTCCGACAGCGGGCTCTCGTCCGGGCAGGTCTCATCCGGGAAGCCGAAGCGCTGCTTCAGTGCCTGGCCACAGCTGTTGACGGCCTCCAGTTCACTGCCTTCGCGCTTGCACTCCTGATCGAAAGCGACCAGGAAGGCATCCTTGCGGCGGACAAACGCATCGCCGCATTTGCGCATCTGCTTGATCCGTTCCAGGTCATCCTGCACCGCGTTGGTGCCATCCAGCCCGAACTGACGCAGCTCCTCGGCGGTGAGCAGGCGCAGGCTGCGGTTGGGCACCGTCATCATCAGGTCGGCCACGCCCACGGCCACGCCGTTGCGCTGCAGGTAATCCTTGACGTTGTCGTAGACCTCATGGAGTTCGCGGTTGAGCTCGGCGCGCGAGGTCGCCTTGGAGCTGATCCGCATCATCCGGTGGATGCCCACCTTGCCCGATACCAACCGGTTGTCGCCGGCGGCCAGCACGAACACGCAGGCGCTGTGGCAGACCGAGCCTTCGCGCACCCAGATCGTCCAGTTGGATTCGCCGATGCGATCCCCCGCCACGATGGCGGCTTCGACCTGGCCACCACTGGAATCCAGATCGAGGATGCGGCGGGAAATACGCTGGGCATCGGCGACCACGGCCAGCCGCGCGACCAGCTCGGAGAAACCGGGATTGATCTTGCCCACATAGCGCACGCGCAGCAGGCCACGTTCGGCGCACGGCTGCAGGGCGGCATCGATACTGGGCCTGTCCAATGCCTCCAGCGGCGCACCATCGCCCGCGTCGCCGGCATAGTCGGTATCGCAGCTGATCCACGCCTTGCCGTTTTCCAGGGCTGCTTCCGGCCAGCTCAGGTCACCGCGCTTGGGCGCGGGCGGCGGTGGTGGCGGCGCATCGGCGGCGTTGATCGAGACCATGTGGTCGCCATCGGCGGTCTGTGCCCGCACGGCCTTGTCGGCGGCAGTGACATTGCCCGGGTTTTCCAGCTGGCTGCAACCGGCCAGACCCAGGCACAACAACGGCAACCACCACGACTTGAGCAACATGGACAACCCGGAATCCTTGCGAGGGGGAATGCGCGGCAAAACCAGCGCAGATGCACAGTCTAGTGCGCGACCGGCGCGGCGCGGCAACCTGTCCTGAACCGGGCGACCCGGGGCTGGCATTGGCGTCCGAAAATGGCGAGCCAGCGCTGCTCACCGAGCATAGACTGGCCCCCATGGAGACCGCCCTGCCCCTGGACCACGCCGCCTGCGAAAGCGCCCGCCTTGCCCGCGATGCGCGCTTTGACGGGGTGTTCTTCACTGCCGTGCGCAGTACCGGCATCTACTGCCGACCGGTCTGCCCGGCACCGGCGCCGAAGCCGTCCAACGTCACTTACTACCCCACGGCTGCCGCCGCCGCAGCGGCCGGGTTCCGCCCCTGCCTGCGCTGCCGCCCCGAGTTGGCCCCCGAGGCGCAGGACGCACTCAACAATGAAACGCTGCAGCGCGCGCTCGCCCTGATTCACGATGGCTATCTGCAGGACCAGCCGGTGGCCGATCTGGCCACGCATGTCGGCTTGAGCGCCCGCCAGCTGCAGCGCCTGTTCGTGGCCCGGCTCGGTGCGGCGCCGGCGCAGATCCACGCGACCCGCCGGCTGTTGTTGGCCAAGCAACTGCTCACCGAAACTGCATTGCCGGTCACCGATGTCGCGATGGCCTCGGGCTACAACAGCCTGCGCCGTTTCAACGCGGCCTTTGTGGACGGCTGCGGCATGCCCCCGACCGCGATCCGCCGCCAGCGCGGTGCGCTGACCGAGGGCGCGCTGACCCTGCGCCTGGGCTACCGTCCGCCACTGGATTTCACCGCGATGCTCGGTTTCCTGCGCCGCCGTGCGATTCCCGGCATCGAGCAGATCGACACGGACAGCTACCAGCGCGTGATCGGGCCGCCCGAGCGCCCCTCACTGCTGCGCGTGACCGCCGATCCACGGCGCCCGGAGCTGTTGCTGCACCTGGGCCAGATCGATCCGCGTGCGATTCCGGGCATCGTGCGCCGCGTACGCCGCATCTTCGATCTCGATGCCGACCTGCGCATGGTGCACGCCACGCTCGCGCAGGAACCATTGCTGGCGACGGGTATCGCGCAACGCCCCGGGCTGCGCGTACCCGGCGGCTGGGATGGGTTTGAAGTGGCCGTGCGCGCCGTGCTCGGCCAACAGGTCAGCGTGGCGGCCGCCGCCACACTGGCGCGCAGGGTGGTGGATCGCTTCGGCGCCACCCTCGAAGGCATGCCGGCAGGACTGGACCGTCAGTTCCCCTCGCCGGAAGCGCTGGCCCAGGCACCGCTTGAAACCATCGGGCTGCCGCGTACCCGCGCGGCCACCGTGCGTGCGGTTGCGCAGGCGGTGGTCGATGGCCGGCTCGATTTCCGTGCCGGCCAGTCGCTGGCCGGCTTCGTGGCGCGCTGCGTCGCCTTGCCCGGCATCGGCCCATGGACCGCGCATTACATGGCACTGCGTGCGCTGGCACTGCCCGATGCGTTCCCGGCCGGCGATCTGGTGCTGCAGCAGGTGCTCGGTGGTGATACGCGACTGAGCGAACGCGCCACCGAGGCCCGCTCGCAGCCGTGGCGACCGTGGCGTGCCTACGCCGTTCTGCATCTGTGGCATCTGGCCACACCGTCTTCGGGAGTCACCTCATGACACTGCTCTACGACACCTTCGACAGCCCGATCGGCGCGCTCACCGTGGCCGGTGACAGCCAGGGCATCCACCACATCCTGTTCGAGAACAACCGTTACGACGCGAAGGGGCGCGAGCACTGGCAGCGCGATGCCCATGCGTTGCGCGGTGCACGTGGGCAACTGCTGGAGTACCTGCGCGGTGAGCGCGTGCGCTTCGATCTCCCGCTTGCCCCTCACGGCACGCCGTTCCAGCTGCGGGTGTGGAAGGCGCTGGCCGATATTCCGTTCGGCCAGACCTGGAGTTACGTGGCACTGGCGCGGCACATCAACCACCCCACCGCCAGCCGCGCGGTCGGTGCCGCCAATGGCCGCAATCCACTGCCGATCGTGCTGCCCTGCCACCGCGTGATCGGCAGCAGTGGTGCGCTCACCGGATTCGGCGGCGGCCTGGAGACCAAGGCGGCCCTGCTGCAACTGGAAGCGCGGCGCGATTCGCTGTTCGCGTAACAGGGCATGCGCCGTGGGGTGGCGTATGCCATCGGTTGTCTTCGACGCGTCACCGCCACGCACTATCATGTCGTCATGATTTCCGTCCGCCTTCCACTGGCGCTTGCCGCCGCTCTCTCGCTGGCCGCCTGCGCCACCGCACCGTCTTCCCCGCCTGTCGCGTCTGCGGCGACCGTCGCCCGGAGCCTCCCGGCGCAGCAGCAGAAGCTGCTGCTGATCTCCATCGACGGCCTGCGCGCGGACATGCTCGACCGCGGCATCACCCCGAACATCAGTCGGCTCGTCCACGAGGGCGTGCGGGCGCAATGGATGACGCCCTCCTATCCCGCGCTGACGTTCCCCAACCACTACACGATCGTGACCGGCCTGCGGCCCGACCATCACGGCATCATCCACAACAGCATGCACGAGGATGCACTGGGTAGATTCCAGCTGCACGTGCGCGAATCGGTGGCCGATTCCCGCTGGTGGGGCGGTGAGCCGATCTGGGTGGGTGCGGAAAAGGCTGGCGTGCGCACGGCCGTGTGGTCCTGGCCGGGGAGTGAGGCGGCGATCCAGGGCATCCGCCCCAGCCAGATGCATGGCTACGATGAGACCGTGACCCTGCCCGATCGCGTGGATCAGGTACTGGGCTGGCTGGACCAGCACGGCCCGCAGGCGCCGCGACTGGTGACGCTGTACATGGAGCAGGTCGACAAGGCCGGCCACAATCACGGCCCGGAATCGCACGAGTACGCCGCCGCGGTGGCCCTGGCCGACGGCGCGGTCGGTCGCCTGCTGGACGGTCTGCAGGCACGTGGCCTGGCCGAGGCCACCAACGTGATCCTGGTCTCCGACCACGGGATGGCCGGCGTGCCGGACGGCCAGGTGGTGGCCACCGAAGACATGATCGATCCCGCCATTGCCGAGGACATCTCGGTCGGCCAGTCGATCGGGTTCGCCCCGTTGCCGGGCAAGCAGGCGCAGGCCGAGCAGATCCTGCTGGGCACGCATGCCCAGTACGACTGCTGGACGCGCCAGACCCTGCCGGCACGCTGGAAGTACGGCAGCAACCCGCGCATCCCACCGATCGTCTGCCAGATGCACGAAGGCTGGGATGCGTTGACCCGCGAGCGCATCGCCAAACGCGGGCCGGGCGATCGCGGCTCCCACGGGTATGACAATGCGCTGCCGTCCATGCGCGCGGTGTTCGTGGCGCGTGGCCCGGCGTTCAAACAGGGTGAGCGCCTGCCCCCGTTCGACAACGTGGATGTTTACCCGCTGCTGACCCGCCTGCTGGGGATTCCAGCGGCGCCCAATGATGGCGACGCCGAGCGACTGCTGCCTGCCCTGCGCTGAGCGCGCATCGGCTTCAGTCGGAACGCAGGCAAAAAAAAACGCGGCGCAAGCGCCGCGTTTTTCATGACCCGCCTGGCTGGATCAGCCGGCCTTGGCCACCGCTTTCTTGGCAACGGCCTTCTTGGCCGGCGCCTTCGTCACGGTCTTCTTGGCAACCGGCGCAGCTGCGCCCACGGCCGCCTTGCTCACGACGTGCGAACGCGAATTGCCGTAGCTGGCATTGAAGCGCTTGCCCTTGGCGGTCTTGCGGTCACCCTTACCCATGTCGTAACTCCTTAGTCTGAATGCTGCGAAATCTGATTACCCCGTACTGACACGGGTTCGGCGGGGCCGCCCTCTCAGGCGCCCCCGCGCACGATCGGAAAGCCTACCATGCGCGCTCTCAATGAGCACAGCTGGCGTCATGGACGTGGCCGTGGTTCAGGCGCAGATTCACCAGATGGGCCACGCCAACCAGCACGCCGCCCAGGGTCATCACCACCGCATGCGGCACCGCCGAGTGGTGCAGCGGGCCGTACAACAGGCCCGCCCACAACGCGGTCAGGCCCGGGATCAGGAAGCCCAGCGCGCGCAGCGCGCCATGCCGGCGCCAGCCCCAGACCAGGCTGAACAGGCCCAGCAGGGTGACGAAACTCACCAGCGCCAGCTCAACGCCGTCACTCATCCAGACCGACAGGCCCAGCGATGGCGCAGCGGCCAGCAGCACCGGGAGCACAGCGCAATGCACGGCGCACAGCAGCGAGCCGGTGGCACCGAAACGATCCAGCAGATGGCGAACACGAGCGAACAGGGGCATGACTTCCAGCAGGGTCGGCGAAGCGTTATGGAATAATATAACATCAATCCTGACGCGCACCCTTGCCTCCCCCTGACTTCCCTTCCCCCGTCCCATTACGGGATTCGCGCGCCCCACCATTGATATATTGTAACAATTGACCGAAGGCCCCTGCCCTATGCGCTCCAGCTCCCTCCTGCTCAAACACCACACCCTGTCGCTGGCCCTTGCCGCCGCGATGCTGCCCTCGCTGGCCATGGCCGCCGAGGATGCCGGCAACCACCGCGACCGCCACCTGACCGAACTCTCCACCGTGAAGGTCACCGCCTCGCCGCTGCAGGGCGATGCCGAATCGTTGGCCCGCCCGGTTGATGTGCTGGCCGGTGAGCGCCTGGACGAGCAGAAGGCCGGCACCCTCGGCGACACCGTGGCCAAGCTGCCCGGCGTGCAGAGCACCTTCTTCGGCCCCGGGGTCGGCCGCCCGATCATCCGTGGGCAGGAAGGTCCGCGCGTGGCGGTGCTGTCCAACGGCATGGGCAACATGGATGCCTCCACGGTGAGCGCCGACCATGCCACCAGCATCGAGCCGTTCCTGGCCGATCAGATCGAGGTCCTGAAGGGCCCGGCGACCCTGCTGTTCGGCAGCGGCGCGATCGGCGGCGCGGTCAACGTGGTCGACGGCCGCATCGCCCGCGAACTGCCGGACCGTCCGCTCAGCGGCCGCGCAGAGCTGCGCGGCAATTCGGTCAACGACGAGCGCAGCGGCATGTTCCGCCTGGACGGTGTCAGCGGCAACGTCGTGCTGCATGTGGACGGCCTGGTCCGCAACGGCGATGACTACCGCATTCCCGGCTACGCGGTGATCGATGGCCTGGAAGATCACAGCGGCCACGACCATGAGGAAGGCGACACCGACGAGCCACGCCGCGGCCGTCTGGACAACAGTTCGGTCCGCACCCGCGCCGGCGGCGTCGGTGCCACCTGGCTGGGCGATGACGGCTACTTCGGTGTGTCCGCCAGCACCTACCGCACCAACTACGGCATTCCCAACGGCGCGCACGTGCATGCCGACGACGACCATGATCATGACCACGATCACGACCATGGCGATGAGGAAGAAGGTGACGAGCATGACGTCCGCATCGACATGGTGCAGAACCGCTTCGAAGCCAAGGGCGGCATCTACCAGCCGACCTCGTTCCTGAAGAACATCACCCTGCGTACCGCCTACACCGACTACGAGCACACCGAACTCGAAGCCGGCACGCCGGCCACGCGCTTCACCAACCGCGGCATCGAAGGCCGCCTGGAAGCCGTGCAGGAACAGATCGGCGGCTGGGACGGCGCGTTCGGCCTGCAGTTCGGCAACAGCGACTTCGGCGCCAAGGGCGAAGAAGCTTTCGTGCCGGATACCGCGACGAAGAACATCGGCCTGTTCGTGCTGCAGGAAAAGCAGTTCGGCGCGTTCAAGCTGGAGCTCGGCGGCCGCCATGACCAGGTCAAGCTGGACCCGACCGGTGATTACCGCGCCCGCACGTTCGACGCCACCAATCTCTCCGCCGCCGGCATCTGGACCCTCAACGACGCCGTCGACCTGCGCTTCGGCATCGACAGCTCCGAGCGCGCCCCGACCAACGAAGAGCTCTACGCCGCCGGCGCGCACATCGCCACCCGCTCGCTGGAAATCGGCGATGCGAACCTGAAGACCGAACGCGGCCAGCGCGTCGAACTGGGCATCCACACCCACAGCGACCGTGTCGACTTCTCCGCCTCCATCTACCAGACCAAGTTCAAGGACTTCATCTACCTGGCCGACACCGGCGTGGTCGAATCGCTGCCGGTCCGCCTGTGGACGCAGCAGGACGCCACCTTCAAGGGGGCTGAAGCCGAAGCGCTGTTCCATCTCTTCGAAGGCAACACTGGCGACTGGGACCTGCGCGTGTTCGGCGACTACGTCAAAGCAGAACTGGATGGCAGCGGCAGCCGCAGCGTCGACATCGCCGTCCCGCACGGTGATCACAACCACAACTACACCGTGGATCTGGCCAACACCGGCTACCTCCCGCGCATCGCCCCGGGCCGTGTCGGCGCGGACCTGCGCTGGGCCAAGGATGGCTGGCGCGCCTCGGTCGGTGCCGTGCGCTACAGCAGCCAGAAGGACGTCGCCCAGAATGAAGAGCCGAGCAACGGCTACACCCTGGTCGATGCCCACTTCGCCTACCGCTGGGACCGTACCGACAGCAACAGCTACGAAGTCTTCCTGGACGGCAGCAACCTGACCAACCGCGAGGTCCGTCCGCACACCTCCCTGCTGCGCGACTACTCCCCGCTGCCGGGCCGCGGCGTGGCATTCGGGATCCGCGCTTACTTCTGATCGATTCACTGGGTGGTTGCTTGACCCGAGGGGGCCGAAAGGCCCCCTTTTTTGGTGCTTGACCAACTACGTGCATATGCACGTATCATCCAGCACCCACCCCGGCGCACGCCCATGGACCCGCAGACCCAGAGCCCCTGTACCTGCTTCCGCCTGCGCCGCGCCGCACGCCGGCTCTCGCAGATCTATGACGCCCACCTCGCCCCCGCCGGGCTCAGCCTCAACGCGTACTCCATCCTGCGTCGCGCCCCCGCACCGCGCCAGCTGGGCGGCCTGGCCGAGGCGCTTGGCATGGACCGCACCACGCTCACCCGCAACCTCAAGCCCCTGCTCAGCGCCGGCTGGCTCGAACAACGCCGCGGTGATGACGCCCGGCAACGCCTGATCGTCATCACCGCTGCCGGCAAGGCCTGCCTTCGCCGCGCGCGTCCCCTGTGGCAACAGGCGCAACACGACGTGGAAACCACCTTCGGGCCCACTCCGACCGCCCGGCTCAACGCCCTGCTCGACCAACTCGACCACGCCCTGCCCACCGGAGCCGACGCATGAGCACGTCAACCCCTGCGACCCGCGCACCCTCCATGCATTGGGGCCTGCTGGTCGCGGCCTCCGCCATCCTCATGGTCACCATGGGCGTGCGCCAGACTTCCGGCCTCTACGTCGACCCCATCCACCGCGGCACCGGCGTCAGCATCGTCGAAATCAGCTTTGCACTGGCCATCGGCCAGTTCGTCTGGGGCGCGGTGCAACCCGTGTTCGGGGCCATCGCCGACCAGCGCGGCGCATTGCCTGTGCTCATCTTCGGTGCCCTGCTGCTGGCGGCCGGGCTGCTGCTGGCACCGCTGCTGACCAGCCCGCTGGGCATGACCTTCACCCTCGGCCTGCTGATGGCCGCCGGTGCCGGCGCCGGTAGCTTCTCGGTCCTGATCGGCGCCACCGCCCATCGCCTGCCAGCGGAAAAGCGGTCGTTCGCCGCCGGCCTCATCAATGCCGGCGGCTCGCTGGGCCAGTTCGTGTTCGCGCCGCTGGTCCAATGGATCATCGGCACCGCCGGCTGGGCGCGGGCCATGATCACCATGGCGGTGATCACCCTGCTCTCGGTGCCCTTGGCCTGGCCGCTACGACGTCGCGCGGGCGACCATGCGCCCACCGCCGGCGCCACCGATGAAGGTGGGCTGCGCGCGCAGTTGCGCGTCGCGGTGCGCGATCGCAGCTACTGGTATCTCCATCTGGGCTTCTTCACCTGCGGCCTGCACATCGCCTTCCTGGTCACCCATCTCCCCGGCGAGATCGCGCTGTGTGGCCTCTCGCCCACCGTCGCCTCATCCTCCATCGCGCTGATCGGGCTGTTCAACGTCGCCGGCAGCCTGATCGTCGGCGCCCTCGGCCAGCGCTACCGCATGAAGTACCTGCTGTTCTGGATGTACGCCAGCCGCGCCGTGATGATCGGGGTCTACCTCGTTGCGCCGCCCACCCCACTCACCTTCTACGTCTTCTCCGCCGCGCTCGGCTTCACCTGGTTGGCGACCGTTCCGCCCACCGCCGGCCTGGTCGGCAAGCTGTTCGGCCCGCGCTACCTCGGCACCCTGTTCGGCCTGACCCTGCTCTCGCACCAGTTGGGCGGTTTCTTTGGTGCATGGCTCGGCGGCCTGGCGCTGGCGCACACCGGCAACTACCTGTGGATGTGGTACGCCGACATGGGCCTGGCCGTGCTCGCCGCGTTGATCAATCTACCCATCCGCGAAGCCCGCATGGGCGGCTGTCACGGCGTGCCCGCGCCGCGCTGAGCTCACCCGCCCTCGACATTGCCCAGCGCGCGCCAACCCGCGCGTGCCAAAACCGACGCCCCCCCTTCCGCGCCGGACAGTTGTGTCCGATGATGCGCGCATGCCTACCCAACGTGCCGACGCGGCCGCCCGCCGTGCCCAGATCCTCGACGCTGCCGATGCCGTGTTCGGCCAGCACGGCGTGACCGCCCCGTTGGACCTGGTGGTCGAGCGTGCCCAGGTCGGCCGGGCCACGCTGTACCGCAACTTCCCTGACCGTGCCGCCCTGGTGGAGGCGCTGCTGCAGCGCACCGTCAACCGCATCGCGCGCCAGGTGCAGACCCTCGGCGACCGCGACGATGCACTGTTCGAAGTGCTGGAAGGGATGGCGAACCGGATCGTGCAGTCGCCGGCATTATCGGACTACTGGCGCGCGGTGGATCCGGATCAGATCCCGATCCGGGCCGCGCGCGAAACGATCTTCGAACTGCTGCGCGAACCGATTGCCCGTGCGGTGGCCGCAGGTCTGTGCCGCCCCGATCTGGAAACGACGGACATTTCACTCATCTCAGGCATGCTGGGAGCCGCGCTGCGTGGCAAGACGCGTGACGAACGCGCCCGGCTGGCCACGCGCGCCCTGCAATTGCTGCGTGGCGGATTGCGGGGGCCTGCCGACGGGGAGGGATGATGCCGCAGTACCTCAAGCCGGTTCCGGACTGGGAGGAGCACGAAAAACCGACCCTGCCGGGCTCGGCTTCGATGCCGTGGCATCCGCCGCACCGCCGCCTCGCCTATGCGCTGGTGGCGCTGCTGGTCGGGATCACCGGCGGCCTGGGCAATGCGCTGGTCAGTGCCAACCTGCCGTTCCTGCAGGGCCAGCTCGGGCTCACCCCGGCGCAGGGCAGCTGGCTGGTGGCCGCGTATGCCATGGTCAACGTCACCGCCAACCTGCTCGCCTTCAAGTTCCGCCAGCAATACGGCATCCGCCTGTTCGCCGAGATCGGGCTGGGCCTGTATGCCGCGCTGGCGGTACTGCATCTGTTCGTCGGCACCTTCGAAACCACCGTGCTGATGCGCGCGGCCAGCGGCTTCGCCGGTGCGGCCTGCAGCACCTTGGGCACGCTGTACATGCTGCAATCGCTGCCGCGCAAATACACCGGCAATCTGCTGGTGATCGGCGTGGGCATCTCACAGCTTGCGGTGCCGATCGCGTGGCTGGTCTCGCCCGGCCTGGTGGACACCGGGCAGTGGCACAACCTGTATCTGTTCGAGGCCGGGCTGGCACTGTGCGCGTTCGCCGCCGTGGTGGTGCTCAAGCTCCCGCCGGGGGCACAGATCAAGGCGTTTGAACCGCTCGACTTCCTCACCTTCGCGCTGCTCGCTCCCGCCGTCGGCCTGCTGGTCGTTGTGCTGGCGCAGGGCTACACCCGCTGGTGGCTGGATACGCCGTGGCTGGGCTGGGCACTGGTCGCCTCGATCGCGCTGTCCACCACCGCCTTCATCATCGAGCACTACCGCCGCAACCCGTTGCTGCAGACGCGCTGGCTGGCCAGCCTGCCGGTGATGCACTTCATCATCGGTGCGTTCCTGATCCGCTTCCTGACCACCGAGCAGTCCTATGGCGTGGTCGGCCTGATGCGCACGCTCGGCATGGGCCCGGACCAGATGCGCCCGTTGTTCGCGGTGATCCTGGCCGGCGTGATCACCGGCATGGCCGCCAGCTCGCTCACCTTCGGCCCGAAGCGACTCATTCCGCAGTTGTTGATGGCCATCCTGCTGCTGGGCAGCGCGGCCCTGCTCGACCAGAGCCGTACCAGCCTGGATCGCCCGCACGACTTCTTCGCCAGCCAGTTCCTGGCGTCCGTCGGCGCCGGCATGTTCATGGGGCCGCTGATCATGCTTGGCATCACCCAGGCGTTGAAGCAGGGCGTTGACCACATGATCACCTTCCTGGTCACGCTCTCCATCACCCAGACCCTGGGTGGCCTGGCCGGCTCGGCCGTCCTGGGCACCTACCAGCTGCACCGCGAGCAGGTGTATTCCGGTGCGCTGGTCAGCCAACTGGATCCGGCCGACAACGTGGTTGCCCAGCGCTTGAAACAGCAACAGCAGCTCTACGCCAGGCTGATCACCGACCCGGTGCAGCGCAGCGCGCAGGGCACCGCGCAACTGGCGCAGATCACCCGCCGCGAAGCCAACGTGCGCGCGTTCAATGACGTGTTCGCGCTCAGCGGCCGCGTCGCGCTGGTCTTCCTTGGCTGGTTGCTGCTGCTGGCGGTGCGCACCGCCGTGCTCAAGCAATGGCGCAAACGCCACGCGCCGACACCTCCCCTTTCCGCGCCGACGCCTGGCAGCGTCGCGCCCCGATGAGCCCGCCCATGTCGACCCAACCCCCGCACGACGATACCGCCCCGGAGAACGTCAACCCACCGCCGCCGACCGATGCTGCGCCCGCCCCTGCGCCGCCGCCCGCGGCGGCCCCCTCGGGCGTGCCCAAGTACCTCAAGCCGAGCCTGCGTGCTGTGATCATCATGATCGTGATCGCCCTGATCGGCATCGCGCTGATCCTGCGCGCCTGGTCACTGTGGCCGTTCGAGACGTCCCGGGTGACCACCGACAACGCCTACGTGCGCGGCCAGATCACCGTGCTCGCGCCGCAGGTCAACGGCTATGTGACCGAGGTGCTGGTCAAGGACTTCCAGCACGTCAAACAAGGCGAGCCGCTGCTGCGCATCGACGACCGCATCTACCGCGAGAAAGTCGTCCAGGCCGAAGCCGATCTGGACAGCGCCAAGGCCGCGCTGGCCAACTCCGATCAATCCCAGGCACAGAACCGCGCGCAGATCCAGGCCGCGCAGGCCAACCTGTCTGCCGGCCAGGCCGAGCTCTCGCGCTCGCGTACCGAACTCAAGCGCTACGAAGAACTCGCCGACCAGCAACTGGTCGCCCTCAACGACCGTGACAAGTTCCGCACCACCACGCAATCGGCGCAGGCCAGCGTGCTGCAGTCGCAGGCCCAGATCCGCATCGCCGAGGAAACCCTGACCTCCACCCAGGTTGCCCGCAAAGGCCTGGAAGCCCGCGTCGAGACGGCCCAGGCCCAGCTGGAACTGGCGAAGATCGATCTCGCCAACACGGTGATCCAGGCGCCGCGCGACGGTCAGGTCAGCGAAGCCTCGGTGCGCCTGGGCCAATATGTCACCGCCGGCTCGCAGCTGCTGTTCCTGGTGCCCGATGCCTTATGGGTGGTCGCCAATTTCAAGGAAGGCCAGACCTGGAAGATGCGCATCGGCCAACCGGCCACCTTCTCCGTGGATGCCTTCGATGGCCAGAAGCTGCACGGCCACATCGAACAGATCGCCCCGGCCACCGGCTCGGAGTTCAGTGTCCTGCGTCCGGACAACGCCAGCGGCAACTTCACCAAGGTCGTCCAGCGCCTGCCGATCCGCATCTCCATCGACCCCGATCAGCCGCTGGCACCGCGCCTGCGTCCGGGCATGTCGGTGATCGTCAAAGTGGATACCGCTGCGGAAGGGCGCGAGCCGACCGATGCGACGCCGTGAAACGAAAAAGCCGCGCAGATGCGCGGCTTTTCAACATCAACAGCGTACCGACCAACGGTCGGTACCTACCCCGCACAGCGCGCGCACAGGCCATGCACTTCCAGCGTCTGCGCCTGCGGCTGGAAACCGAGCTCCTTCGCCCGTTTCTCCAGTTGGCTGACAATCTCCTTGTCCTCCAGCTCCACCGCACTGTGGCAACTGTTGCAGATCAGGAACGGCACCGAATGCTGCGCACTGCTCGGATGGTGGCACGCCACGAACGCATTCACCGATTCCAGCTTGTGCACGAAGCCATTGGCCATCAGGAAATCCAGCGCCCGGTACACCGTCGGCGGGGCGTCGGCACCGACGCCCTTGCCGTTGCGCACCCACTCCAGCAATTCGTACGCCTTCACCGGCTTGCCGGCCTCGGCAATCAGGCGCAGTACGTTCGCGCGGATCGGCGTCAGCCGCAGCCCGCGTTCCGAGCACACGCGCTCGACCACCTTCACGAAGTCGGAGGCGTCGTGAACGTGATGGTGCGGAGCGGTACAAGCGGTTTTTGCGGACATGCGCGGTCTCCTGTGGTCAGGCCGTCGGTACTTTAGTGAGTGCGACCTCGATGCGTTTCAAGGCCTCTTCACGCCCGGCCAGGAACACCGTCTGTGAAATGTCCGGGCTGACCTGGGTGCCGGTGATGGCCACGCGCAGCGGCTGGGCCACCTTGCCCATGCCGATCTCAAGCGCCGTCGCCACGTCATGCAGTGCCGCCGAAACGCTCTCCACCGTCCACTCCCCGGCCGCGCCCAACAGCTCGCGGGCCTTGCCCAGCGCCAGTTCCGCGCCCGGCTTGAAGTGCTTGGCCACCGCGGCCTCGTCGTATTCGGTCAGCGGCTGATACCAGACCACCGCCTTCTCGGCCATTTCCTTCAGCGTCTGCACGCGGTCGCGCAGTGCGACCACCACGTCGGCCGGCGCCGGACCGGCGTTCAGGTCCAGGCCCAGCTTGTTCAGCTGGTAGACCAGGTGCGGAGCGATGTCGGCCGGTTGTTCGGTCTTCAGGAAGTGCTGGTTGACCCAGCCCAGCTTGGCCATGTCCAGGCGCGCGGCCTTGGAATTGCAGTTGGTCACATCGAACAGATCGATCAGTTCCTGGCGGCTGAACAGCTCCTGGTCGCCATGCGACCAGCCCAGGCGGGCCAGGTAGCTGAGCAGTGCGTCCGGCAGGTAGCCGGCGTCCTTGTACTGCATCACGTCGGCCGCACCGGTGCGCTTGGACAGCTTCGCGCCCTGCTCGTCCAGGATCATCGGCATATGGCCGAACTTCGGCACGGGGGCGCCGATGCCCTCGTACAGATTGATCTGGCGCGGGGTGTTGTTGATGTGGTCGTCGCCGCGGATGACCTCGCTGATGCGCATGTCCCAATCGTCCACCACCACCGCGAAGTTGTAGGTGGGGAAACCGTCCGGGCGGAAGATGACCATGTCGTCCAGCTCGCTGTTGGCGATCTCGATGCGGCCCTTGATCAGGTCGTCGAACACCACCGTGCCCTCGAGCGGATTCTTGAAGCGGATCACGCGGTTCGGGTCGTCCTTGTACGGCAGGCCCAGCTCACGCGCGACGCCGTTGTAACGCGGCTTTTCCTGCTTGGCCATGGCGGCCTCGCGCATCGCGTCCAGCTCTTCCCTGGTCTCGTAGGCGTAGTAGGCCTTGCCATCGGCGACCAGCTGCTCGGCCACTTCCAGATAGCGGGCCACGCGCTGGGTCTGGTAGATCGGGCCTTCGTCATAGCCCAGGCCCAGCCACTCCATCGCCTCCAGGATCGCGTCGATCGCGCCCTGGGTGCTGCGCTCGCGGTCGGTGTCTTCGATGCGCAGCACGAATTCGCCGCCACGGTGACGGGCCTCCAGCCAGCAGTACAGCGCCGTGCGGGCGCCACCAATGTGCAGGTAGCCGGTGGGACTGGGGGCAAAACGGGTGCGGCAGGTCATGGAGGGCTCAGGGCGGGAAACGGAATCCCGGCAATTTTACCCCGCCCCGGCCGCAAACCGGGCACTCCTTGCCCGGCATGGCGTGGGCGGCCATTTCCCGGCGGCCCACGCGGCAGCCTTCAGGGCGTCAGCAACGGCTTGCGCGGCAGCTTTTCATCGCGCATCGCCGCGTTGTAGACGAACGAGGCCACGATGGCGGCGGCCTGCTTCAGGTCCTCCGGCTCGGCGTGGTCCCAGGTGTCCAGGTTGCTGTGGTGGACGTTGGTGAAGTAGTCCAGGCGGTCCTGAATGAACTGGAACCCGGGCAGGCCGACGCGATCGAACGCGATGTGGTCGGTGCTGCCGGTGTTGCGGGTGGCCACGGTGGTCGCGCCCACGTCATGGAACGGGGCCAGCCACGCTTCGAAGATCGGCACCGCGGCCAGGTTCTCCTGCGCGTAGATGCCGCGGAAGCGGCCCGAGCCGTTGTCCATGTTGAAGTACGCCGAGAACTTGTCGTAATCGCGCTGGCGCTGCAGGGCGCCGGTGGGTTCACGCATCGAGGCCGGCAGCTTGAGCTGCGCCGGGTCGGTCGGCTCGGGGTAGCGCGCGAAGTGCTTGGACACGTAATCCTGGGAGCCGATCAGGCCCTGCTCTTCGCCACTCCACAGCGCCACGCGGATCGTGCGCTTGGGCTTGGCGCCAACCGCCTTGAGGATGCGCATGGCTTCCATCATCACCGCCACGCCGGCAGCGTTGTCGGCTGCACCGGTGCCGGTGTGCCAGGAATCCATGTGCGCGCCGAGCATCACGATCTCATCGGCCTTGCCGCTGCCGCGGATCTCGGCCAGCGTGTTGTAGCCCGGCTGGTCCTGCGTATCGGTGAAACGGGCCTCGACATTCACGCGCAGCTTGACCGCCTGCTTCTGGTCGACCGCCCGCACCAGCTGGTTGTAGTGCTCGGCCATCATCGCCAGCTCGGGCACGCCGACCGGTTCGCCCGCCTTGCGTGAGCCACCGCCGCCGACGCGGATGATGCCGTTGTCCCAGCCGCTGATGCTGATCGTGGCCAGCACGCCCTGCTCGGCGAAGAAGGCGTTGGTGGCACGGGTCAGTTCCTGCTTCTCCAGGAACTCCTTGGCCTTCTTGGCACGGTCGGCCTTGGCATCGGCGACGTCCTTGGGCACCGCGAACACCTGCAGCTCGGCCAGGCCGGCGTCATCGTGGCGGTGCGAATCGGACTTGGTGGCCCGTTCGTAGTCGCGTGCATCATTGAGCAGCAGGATCTTGCCGGCGATCTTGCCCTTGTACTGATCCAGATCGGCGAGCTTCTTGATCTCGACCTTGATCACCTCGCCCTCGACCGGGCCGTTGGTGCCCGGGGTCCAGGCCTTCGGCAGCGCATACAGCGGCGCCACGCGCGGGCTCAGCAGTTCCACGCTGGCGTTGCTGAACTCCCAGCCGCGGCCGAACGCATCGAAGGCCTCGTCATGGACGTTGACCAGGCCCCACTCGTTGAACTTGCTGCGGGTCCAGGTATTGGCCTCGCCCATCGCGGGCGAATTGGTCAGGCGCGGGCCGATCTGCTCGGTCAGATGGCTGAAGGTCGCCATCACCTGCGACCGGTGGAAGGCTTCCTGGCGGATGCGGCTGACCATGTCCAGGTCCACCGTTTCCTTCGTCTGTGCATCGGCGACGCCACTCAATGCCAATGCCACGCTCAACATGCCCCACTTGAACACGATTACCCCCGCCTCTCGGCCAGACCACGAACAATCCCCGAGTCTATCGGGCGTGGTCCCGGTGCCCCCGGGCCAAGAGTCATGGTCACGCCATCCAGCCGTACCAGAGCTGGCCACGGGCAGGCAGTACCAGCAACCAGCGGCTGCGGTCTTCCGAGGCGCTGGCGTAGACCGCCGCATGCACCGGCCAGTCCGCGGGCAACCCGCGGATGCCGACCTCACGCAACGCCTGTGCACCCTCACGCCACGGCCGATAGTCGCCACACCAGTGCGGCAGCGGCAGGCGTCCGCGCGCCTGCCGTGCCTGTTCCAGAAAGCGTAGCCCGTGCACGGTGATCGCCTCGCAGGTGGCCGGGGCCAAGCCGAAACGCAGCAGCCCCGGCGCTGCCGGCGTACCGGGCAGCGCCCTCAGCGGTGACGGCCATCCCGAGGCCTCGCCCTCCAGCAGCGAAGCCACCTCCAGCCGGGCGGGCAGCGCCCGGCGCACTCGTTCCTGCAGACAGCGGCGCAAGCTCATGTCCGTTCCTCAGCTCAGGCGTGCGCCGAGTTCGTACCAATCGACCCGGCGGGTCACCCACATCACCGCGGCCAGCACGCCGAACAGCAGCAGCGAGCCCATCAGCAGCGCGTTGTTCTCCGAGATCAGCAGCCCGTACAGCGCGCCATACAGGGCACTGAGCATCAGCGCGAAGCCCAGGCCGCGTTTCCAGCTCTTCAATACGCCGGACAGATACACGGTCTGGATGCCGATACAGGCGAGCGCCGAGAGTGCATAGGCCTGCCAGAACGCGATGTGCTCGGAGAGGCTGAGCAGCAGCAGGAAGAAGATCGCCAGCGCCAGGCCGACCATCAGGTACTGCAGCGGGTGGATGCGCAGCTGCTTGATCAGCTCGAACAGGATGAAGCCGACGAAGGTGAGCAGGATGAAGAGGATGCCGTACTTGCTGGCGCGGTCGGCCTGGGTATAGACATCGACCGGATTGACCAGCTCCACGCTTACCGCCTCGGCGTCGATGTCCGGGCGGTTGCGCAGCTGGTGCTGCGCACGCGAGGCCAGCGAGGACACCGCCCACTGGGCGTCGAAGCCCTGCGCGTCGACCTTGCGCTCGTTGGGCAGGAAGCTGCCACCGAACAGCGGGTGCGGCCAGGGCGAGCGCAGCGCGATGCGGCTGTCATCGCCCACCGGCACCACCGACAGCGACCGGGTGCCATCCAGCACCAGCTCCAGCTCGACCTTGCTGCCCTTGAGCACGCCACCCCGTTCATCCGCCAGGCCCGGCAAGCCGACATGCAGGCCCGTGCCGATGCCACTGACGCCGCCGGCATCGGGCAACAGCGTCACGGCGTTGCCATCCACGCGCAGGTTCGGCGAACCGACCAGGCCACGCACATCGGCGATGCCCACGGTCAGGAAGGGCGTGCCATACACGCGGCCGGCTTTCACCGGGTAGTCGTCATCGGCGAACGCGGCGCTGATCGTGGCCTTCCAGCTATAGACCGGGACGCGGAACAGGCCGACGCGGCGCTCGTCCGGCTGCATCACGCCGTCCACCGTGAGCGTGGCCGGCATCTGCAGCCACTGGCCCTGCTCGACCTGCTTTTCCTTCTTTTTGGTGCCGGCCGCATCCACGACCTCGACTTCGCGGGTTTCGGTCCACGGCACCACCCGGATCGGGCCGGTCAGAATCTGCGCGCCGGCGCGGCTCTGCGCGACGCGTTGGTACGCCTCGTCGCGGTAGGCCTCACGCTCGCGGATCACCCCCTTGATCAGGCTCAGCGGAATCAGCAGCAACAGGATCAGCCCGCCGACAATGGCGAACCGCAACAGCATCTTCAGGGATTTCATGACCCGTCCTCGGTTGGGAGGGGGCCAGCTTCCCGCGCGCCGGTGTGCGGGGTTTGTGCCGAGTTTGAAGTCAGTGTGAAGTGCAGCGGCGGTCAGCGCCGCGGCGGGACCGAAGGCAGCCGCGACGGCAGCCACAACACCGCCTGCGCGCCGCCGTCATCGCGGTTGCGCAGGCTGACCCGGCCGCCGTGCAGGCGGGCCACTTCCTGCACGAACGACAGGCCGAGGCCGGAGCTGCGCTGGCCGGTACCCGGGCGCGCCAGGGAATAGAAGCGCTCGAACACGCGGTCGAGCGCGTACTCGGGCACGCCACTGCCGCGGTCGGCCACGGTCAGCGCGATGCCCTCGCCTTCTGCACGCGCACCGAGCGTGATGCTGCTGCCGGCGGGTGAGAACGCCACGGCATTCTCCAGCAGATTGTTGAGCGCCTGGCGCAGCAGATAGCCGTCGCCCTGCACGCTCTCGGCCAGCACCTCCACATGGAGTGCTACGCCCGCCGCCTGCGCACGCACCGCCACCGCATCGGTCGCGGCCTGCAGCAAGGGTGCCAAGGCAAGCCGCTCGTGCTTGTGCAGCCAGCCGTACTGTTCCACCTCGGCCAACGCCAGCAGCTTGTCGATGGTTTCGGTGAGCCGCTGCGCCTGGCCTTCAATGCTGCGTGCAAAATGCGCACGGTCGGCGTCCGGCAACGGCTCCTGCAACAGTTCGGCGGCACCGCGGATCGCGGCCAGCGGGCTCTTCATTTCATGCGTCAGCGATTGAACGTACTGCTCGACGTAGGCCTTGCCTTCCAGCTTGCGACGCATGGTTTCCAGCGCCTGGCCCAGATCGCCGATCTCGTCGCGGCGCGGCTTCGGCGGCGGCACCGGCTCACCGGCGCTGACCGCCTTGGCGTAGCGATTGAGCCGGCTCACGCCGTGCATCAGCCACGCGGTCATCAGCAGGCCGATCAGCGCCGAGAGACCGATCAGCCAGGCACCGCGCTTCATGATGGCGCGCTGGCTGGCGGCGATGAACGGATCGATGCTGCGGTTGGGTTGGGCCAGGCTGAGCACACCGATCAAGCGGCGCCCATCGGCCGGATCGAAGATCGGCGCGGCCACGTGCATCACCGAGTGGGTATCGTCGCCCGGGGTTTCCGGGCTGGAACGCGCGCCGTATTCGCCACGCAGGGTGCGATAGACATCGTTCCAGCGCGAGTTGTCGCGCCCCACATCGCGCCCGGTCGAGTCGTACACCACGATGCCCTTGGCATCGGTGATGGTGACCTGGTAATCCAGCGTGCGCTTGGGAAAACGCCACACCATCGCCTTCGGGTCACGCCGCTGCGCACGCGCCAGATCGGCGACAAAGCGGCCGTCGCGGATGTGCCCGGCCTTGAGATCGGCGGCGGCCATTTCAGCCAGCACGTTGGCTGCATCGACCAACGTGGACTCCATCGCCTGGCGCACGCCAGGCTTCACTTCGTTGACGAAAATACGCATCACGAAGAACGCGGCGATACCCACGATCAGGAAGAAGCCCAGGAACAGTTTCAGGCCCAGCCGCATGCCTACACCTCCAGTGCGTAGCCCAGGCCACGGTGGGTGCGGATCGGGTCGGTCTCGGCACCGGCGGCACGCAGCTTGGCACGCAGGGTTTTGACGTGGGTATCGACGGTGCGGTCGGCGCTGTCGGCGTCGCTGTCCCAGCCGCGGTCCATCAGCTGGGCGCGGCTGAGGATCGCGCCGGGGCGCTGCAGCAGGGCCGCCATCAGCGCGTACTCGTAGCGGGTCAGGTCCAGCGGCTGGTCACCAAAGCGGATCCGGCTGCCCTCGCGGTCGATCGAGAAGCGCCCAAGCTGCTGCCAGCCGGTGGTGTCGGCCGGGGCCGCGGACCGGCGCAGGCGCGCGCGCACCCGCGCCACCAGCTCGCGCGGCGAGAAGGGCTTGGCCATATAGTCATCCGCCCCCAGCTCCAGGCCGAGCACCCGGTCGAACTCGTCATTGCGGGCGGTCAGGAAGATCACCGGCACCTCGCTGAAGGTGCGCAACGTGCGGCAGACCTCGAAACCGCTCATGTCCGGCAGGCCGACATCCAGCACCACCACATCGAAGGCGTGCTGGCGCAGCTGGGCCAGCGCCTCCCCGCCGAGCAGGCAATGCTGGGCGCCGTAGCCTTCACTGCGCAGTGCATACAGAACGGTATCGGCGATGGCGGTTTCGTCCTCGACCACCAGGACGTTGTGCAGGGGGTGGCTCATGCGCGCAGCATAGCCGCTGGGCCCGCCGCCCCGTACACTGCGCCGATGAATTACCGCCACGCCTTCCATGCCGGCAACCATGCCGATGTGCTCAAGCACATCGTGCAGCTTGCCCTGCTCGACACTTTCAAGCGCAAGGACAGCCCGTTCTTCGTGCTGGACACCCACGGCGGCGCAGGCCGCTACCTGCTGGCCAGCGAGGAAAGCCGCAAGACGCTGGAGGCCGAAGACGGCGTGATGCGCCTGATGGCCCAGCCGCAGCTGCCCGCGGTGGTGGAGCGCTATCTCAAGGCAGTCCAGGCCGACAACCCGGTCGGGGCGATGATCAGCTATCCCGGCTCGCCCCTGCTGACCGCCCAGACCCTGCGCGAGCAGGACCGCATGGCCGTCTGTGAAGTGCAGGATGCCGAAGCCACCGCGCTGAAGGCACTGTTCGCCCATGACAGCCGGGTGGCCGTGTATCACGCCGATGGCTATGCCCAGAACAAGAAGCTGCTGCCGCCCAAGGCCAACGGCGTGAAGATCGGCCGGGGGCTGGTCCTGATCGACCCGCCCTACGAGGGGCAGGACGCCGAGTACCAGGCCATCCTGGCCTCGGTGACCGAGATCCTGGGCCGTTGGCCGCAGGCCAGCTTTGCGATCTGGTTCCCGATCAAGCAGCGCCGGACCATCCTGCATTTCCTGCGCAAGGCCTGTGCGCTGCCGGTGAAATCGGTGCTGACCGCCGAGCTGCTGATCCGCCCGGACGACTCCCCGCTGCGGCTCAATGGCAGCGGCATGCTGCTGCTCAACCCGCCGTGGCAGTTCGACCAGGTCCTGGCCCCGGCCATGCCGGCGCTCAAGCAGCACTTGGGCGAGGCCGGCGCCTCGACCCGCCTGCAGTGGCTCAAGCAGGCCGAATGACCCCCTGAATCCAGGCCGGAACCCCGGCCTGGCCGGCGCCTCCCGTCCGGCGCGGCGTGAGTGATCCGTTCACGGAACGCTGCCCCCGGGATGCGAGAATCCGAAGACCACCAAGGAATCACCGGTATGGCTACCCGTAACCGCATGCCGCCCTGGCACGAGATTTTCAAGGCACCCAGTGGCCACGAGCTGCTGATCCGCCCCATCCGGCCGGAAGACGGCCCGCCGCTGCATGCCGCTTTCAGTCTGTTCGGTCCCGAAGAGATCCGCGACCGCTTCCTGCAGTCGGTAACCGAACTGTCGCCGGAAACGACGCAGCGCCTGACCCATCCCAATCCCAAGAGCGAAATCACCCTGGTCGCGGCCGAGTCGCTGCCCGCCGGTGAAGCCGTGGTGGGTGCGGTCGCGCGTGCCTCGATCATCCCCGGTACCCGCGAGGCCGAGTACGCCATCCTGGTCAGCCGCTTCCTGGTCGGCCAGGGCCTGGGCAGGCAGTTGATGCGCAAGCTGGTCAAGTGGGCGCGCGGCAAGTACCTGGATCGTCTGTACGGTGATGTTGCCGAAGAGAACGAGCCGATGAAGCAGCTGGCCGCCTCGCTGGGCTTCCAGCCGATCCCGCACCCGAACGGTACGCCGGGCCTGGTGCGCATGGTGCTGGAACTCGACAGCTGACGCGGGGGCGTCTTTCCGCGCCCTCATCGGCAGAGCCGGCCGCTGGCCGGCTGCCCGCACATCACGCATCGCCTGGAGCCGGCCAACGGCCGGCACTACCGGTAACGTGGATCGGCCGTATGCTTGCCTGCCGCCGGATGACACGGCCGCCACGCTGCGGTCTGCTAAAATCGACGGTTCATGTCACGCACCTCCTATCCCGTTCCGCCGCTGCCACGTCCTGGACAGCTCCGCGCCTGGTGGCGCGCCCCCGCTTCGGCCACGGCGCTGGCGTGGTACATCGCCCGCGCGGCGCAGTCGCACGACGGGCCGTTGCTGGTGGTCGCGCGCGACAACCATGGCGCGAACCAGATCGAAGCCGATCTGCACACCCTGCTCGGCACTGCCGGCGACGTGCCGATCGTGGCCTTCCCGGATTGGGAAACCCTGCCCTACGACGCCTTCAGCCCGCACCCGGACATCATTTCCCAGCGCCTGGCTGCGCTGCACGCCCTGCCTGCGCTCAAGCGCGGCATCGTGGTGGTGCCGGTGCAGACGCTGCTGCAGCAGTTGGCACCGCTCAAGTACGTCATCGGCGGCAGCTTCGACCTGACGGTCGGCCAGCGCCTGGATCTGGACGCGGAAAAGCGCCGCCTGGAATCGGCCGGCTACCGCAACGTGCCGCAGGTGATGGACCCGGGTGATTTCGCCGTGCGTGGCGGCCTGCTCGATGTCTACCCGATGGGGGCCGAGGCGCCGCTGCGGGTGGAACTGCTCGATGAAGACATCGATTCGATCCGCGCCTTCGATCCGGAGTCGCAGCGCTCGCTGGACAAGGTCGAGGCGGTGCACATGCTGCCCGGCCGTGAAGTACCGCTGGATGATCTCAGCGTCTCGCGGGTGCTCAACACGCTGCGCGAGCGCTTCGATGTGGATACCCGGCGCAGCGCGCTGTACCAGGATCTCAAGGCGGGTATCGCGCCGGCCGGCATCGAGTATTACCTGCCGCTGTTCTTCGACAAGACCGCAACCTTGCTCGATTACCTGCAGCCCAACGTGCTGCCGGTGCTGGCGCCGAACGTGTTCGATGCTGCGGCCGCCTTCTGGGCGCAGACGCAGAACCGCTACGAGCAGCGCCGCCACGATGTCGAGCGCCCGCTGCTGGCGCCGGAAGAGCTGTATGCCAGCCCCGAGCAACTGCGCGCCACGCTCAACGGCCTGGCCCGCGTCGAAGTCTGGCCGCTGGATCACGACCGCATCGGCGATGCACAGCCGCTGGGCGACCAGCCCCTGCCGCCGCTGCCGGTGGCCGCACGCGATGCCCCGGCTGCCGAGGCACTGAAATCCTTCATCGGTCATTATCCGGGCCGGGTGTTGATCGCCGCCGATTCCGCCGGCCGCCGCGAAGCCCTGCTGGAAGTGCTGCTCGCCGCCGAGCTGAAGCCGCCGGTGGTCGCCGATCTGCCCGGCTTCCTGGCCGACGACAGCGTGCGCTTCGGCATCACCGTGGCGCCGCTGGAAGACGGTTTCGCGCTGGAAAGCCCGCCGATCGCGGTGCTGACCGAACGTCAGCTGTTTCCCGAACGCGCCGGCCAGCAGCGCCGCAGCCGCCGGGCCGGGCGCGAGCCCGAAGCGATCATCCGCGACCTCGGCGAGCTCAGCGAAGGCTCGCCGATCGTGCATGAAGACCACGGTGTCGGCCGCTACCGCGGCCTGATCGTGCTCGATGCCGGTGGCATGCCCGGCGAGTTCCTGGAAATCGAGTACGCCAAGGGCGACCGCCTGTATGTGCCGGTCGCCCAGCTGCACCTGATCAGCCGCTATTCCGGTGCCTCGCCGGAAACCGCGCCGCTGCATTCGCTCGGTGGCGAGCAGTGGACCAAGGCCAAGCGCAAGGCCGCCGAAAAGGTCCGCGACGTCGCCGCCGAACTGCTGGAAATCCAGGCGCGTCGGCGTGCCCGTGCCGGCCTGGCGCTGCACGTGGACCGCGCGATGTACGAGCCGTTCGCGGCCGGCTTCCCGTTCGAGGAAACACCGGATCAGCTGGCCGCGATCGACGCGACGCTGCGCGATCTGGCCAGCAGCCAGCCGATGGACCGCGTGGTCTGCGGCGACGTCGGCTTCGGCAAGACCGAGGTCGCCGTGCGCGCCGCATTCGCCGCCGCCAGCGCCGGCAAGCAGGTCGCCGTGCTGGTGCCGACCACCCTGCTGGCCGAACAGCATTACCGCAATTTCCGCGATCGCTTCGCCGATTGGCCGCTCAAGGTGGAGGTGCTGTCGCGCTTCAAATCCACCAAAGAGATCAAGGCCGAACTGGAGAAGGTCGCCGCCGGCACCATCGACGTCATCATCGGTACCCATCGCCTGCTGCAGCCGGACGTGAAGTTCAAGGACCTCGGTCTGGTCGTGGTGGATGAAGAGCAGCGCTTCGGTGTGCGCCAGAAGGAAGCGCTCAAAGCGATGCGCGCCAACGTGCATCTGCTGACGCTGACCGCCACGCCGATTCCCCGCACGCTCAACATGGCCATGGCCGGGCTGCGGGATCTGTCGATCATCGCCACCCCGCCGCCGAACCGGCTGGCGGTCAAGACGTTCATCACCGCCTGGGACAACGCGCTGCTGCGCGAAGCCTTCCAGCGCGAACTGGCCCGTGGTGGCCAGCTGTACTTCCTGCACAACGACGTGGAGAGCATCGGCCGCATGCAGCGCGAGCTGGCCGAGCTGGTGCCCGAAGCACGCATCGGCATCGCCCATGGGCAGATGCCCGAGCGCGAGCTGGAGCGGGTGATGCTGGACTTCCAGAAGCAGCGCTTCAACGTGCTGCTGTCGACCACGATCATCGAATCGGGCATCGACATTCCCAACGCCAATACCATCATCATCAACCGCGCCGACCGCTTCGGCCTGGCCCAGCTGCACCAGCTGCGTGGCCGCGTGGGTCGCTCGCACCACCGGGCGTACGCCTACCTGGTGGTGCCGGACAAGCGCGCGATGACGCCGGATGCCGAGAAGCGCCTGGAGGCGATCGCCTCGATGGACGAACTTGGTGCCGGCTTCACCCTGGCCACCCACGATCTGGAAATCCGCGGTGCCGGCGAGCTGCTCGGCGAGGACCAGAGCGGCCAGATGGCCGAGGTCGGCTTCAGCCTGTACACCGAGCTGCTGGAACGCGCGGTGCGCAGCATCCGCCTGGGCAAGCTGCCAGACCTGGATGCGGGCGAAGAAGCGCGCGGTGCCGAGGTCGAACTGCATGTGCCGGCCTTGATCCCGGATGACTACCTGCCCGACGTGCATACCCGCCTGACCCTGTACAAGCGCATCAGCTCAGCGCGTGACAGTGCTGAGCTGCGCGAACTGCAGGTGGAGATGATCGACCGCTTCGGCCTGCTGCCGGACCCGGCCAAGCATCTGTTCGCGATCGCCGAACTCAAGCTGCAGGCCAACGTGCTGGGCATCCGCAAGCTGGAACTGGGCGAGAACGGCGGCCGCATCGTGTTCAATCCCAAGCCGGAGATCGACCCGATGGCGGTGATCCAGCTGATCCAGAAGCAGCCCAAGCTGTACACGATGGACGGGCCGGACAAGCTGCGCATCAAGCACCCGTTGCCGCTGCCGGAAGACCGCTTCAGCGCCGCCAAGGCCCTGTTGCTGACCCTCTCCCCGCGCTGATTTCACGCCTGGCGTCGGTCGCCAGGCGCTATCGTTCACTGGGCAGGCGCCACGTGGCGGCCTGCCCGACCCCGGCACTGACGGCCGGCCATCCGACCCCACGTGACCGCCCCCATGTTCGACGACGCCCCTTCGCAGGTCTGCTCCATCGACGCGCTATCGATGTCGTTGCAGATGCGCGACCAGTACACCCGTTTCCACTGCGACCGGGTCGGCCTGCTCGGCGATCAGCTGGGCCGCCTGTGCGATCTGGACGACACGCAGCGTGCGCATCTGGCACTGGCCGCCCGCTTCCATGACATCGGCAAGATCGGCATTCCGGACAACGTGCTGCTGTATCCCGCGCGCCTGGATGACGCACAGCGCGCGATCATGCGCACCCACCCCGAACGTGGTGAGCGCATCTTCGCCACCACCGGGCGCAGTGACGCCGCCGAGGTGGCGCGGTTGATCCGCAGCCATCACGAGGCGTTCGATGGCAGTGGTTACCCGGATGGCCTGAAAGGCAGCGACATTCCCCTGGGCGCACGCGTGCTGACCATCGTCGATGGCTACGACGCCATGACCACCACCCGCCCGTACCGCGGCCCGATGCCGCATGCCAAGGCGATGGGCATCCTCGCCGAGCAGCAGGGGGGGCTGGTCGACCCGGAGGTGTTCGGCCTGTTCACCCGGATGATGGCCGCCACTACCTAGTCTCGGCCTGGGTTTGCCGCGAGCGTGCTGGAAAAGAAAAACCCGGCTTTCGCCGGGTTTTTCATGTCTCACTCAACCGCGTGCGATCACCAGATCACAACGCGCTTGTCGTCGGCCCGCACCATTGCATCGCCGGCCTTGCACTCGAACGCCTGCGCGTACGCCGGCATGTTCGACGGCGCGCCGTTGGCACGGAAATTCGCCGGGGCGTGCGGGTCGGTGTTCAGACGCACGCGCAGCTCGCCCTCATTGAAGTTGCGGCGCCACACGGTGGCCCAGTTCATGAAGAAGCGCTGGTCCTGCGTGTGGCCGTCGACCGCTACGTTGGCCTTCGGGTCTTCCTTCAACGCCATCTGCAGCGCGTCGTACGCCACGGTCAGGCCACCCAGGTCGCCGATGTTCTCGCCCAGGGTCAGCTTGCCCTTCACGTTCACGCCCGGCAGCGACTCATAGCCGTCGAACTGCGCGACCAGCTGGTCGGTACGCTGGGTGAAGGCGGCACGGTCGCTGTCGGTCCACCAGTTGTCGAAGTTGCCGTTGGCGGCGAACTGGCTGCCCGAGTCGTCGTAGCCGTGCATCATCTCGTGGCCGATGACCGCACCGATACCGCCGTAGTTCAGCGCCGGATCGGCCTTGGCGTCGAAGAACGGCGCCTGAAGAGATCGCCGCCGGGAACACGATCTCGTTCTTGGTGGCGTTGTAGTAGGCGTTGACGGTCTGCGGGGTCATGCCCCATTCGGTCTTGTCGACCGGCTTGCCGATCTTGTTGAGCATGAAGCGGTAGTTGAACGTGCGCGCGGCCTGCATGTTGCCCAGGTAGCTGTCACCGTTGGTTTCCAGGCCCGACCAGTCACGCCACTTGTCCGGGTAGCCGATCTTCGGGGTGAAGCTGGCCCACTTTTCCAGTGCCTTCTTGCGGGTGTCTTCGCTCATCCACTCCAGCTTCTCCAGGCGCGCCTTCAGCGCCACCGAGAGGTTCTCCACCAGGTGCTGCATCTGCACCTTGGAGTCGGCCGGGAACACGGCATCGACATACATCTGGCCCAGGCCTTCGCCGATGGCGCCGTTGACCGACTCCAGCACGCGCTTCCAGCGCGGCTGCATTTCCTTCTGACCACGCAGCGTGGTGCTGTAGAAATCGAAGTTGGCCTTTTCGAAGGCGCTGCTCAGGTACGGCGAGGCGTCATCGATGGTGTGGAAGCGCAGGTAGGCCTGCCAGGTGGCGGCCGGCACGTCGGCCAGCATCTTGTCCACTTCGCCGAAGAAGCCCGGCTGGGCCATCGAGAACTTCTGCGCGGCCGGCACCTTCAGGGTCTCGAACAATGCGGTCCAGCTGAAGTTCGGGGTCAGCTTGTCCGCGTCAGCCGCGCTGACCGGGTTGTAACGCTTGGCCGGGTCACGCATTTCGATGCGCGACATCGAGGCCTTGGCCAGACGCGTTTCGAAGTCCATCACGGCCTTGGCCTGGGTCTTGGCCTGCTCGGCGTCCACGCCGGAGAGGGTCAGCACCTGCGCGATGTAGGCGACGTAGGCGTCGCGGATCTTGGCCTGCGAATCGTCGAAGTAGTAGCCCTTCTCCGGCAGGCCGAGGCCGCCCTGGCCGACATAGGCGATGACGTTGGCCGAATCCTTGTAATCGGCATTGGCGAACAGCGAGAACAGCACGCCCTGGCCCACCGCCTGGCTGTCGCGCAGGTACTGGGTAATGGCGGCGGTATCGTTCAGCGCGGCGATCTTGTCCAGCTGCGGCTGCAGCGGGGTGATGCCGGCGGCCTCGATCTTGGCTTCGTCCGAACCGGTCTTCCAGATGTCACCGATCTTGGCTTCCACCGTGCCAGCCTTGGCCTGGCTGGCGGCAGCCTGCTGGACCAGCGCGTGCTGCACTTCCAGCGAGCGCTCGCGCAGGATTTCGAAGCTGCCCCAGGTGGTCTGGTCGTTCGGGACCGGGTTGGCCTTGAGCCACTTGCTGTTCACGAACCCGTTGAGGTCGGTACAGGCGGCGATGGCGGTGTCCAGATCGGCCGTGTTGAGCGAGATCAGCGCGGTCTTGATCTGCGACTGATCAAACGCCGGCTTGGCATCGGCGGTGGCGGCAGGCGCGGTATCGGTCTTGCCGCAGGAGGCCAGCGACACGGCGATGGCGGCGGTCAGGCCCAGCGGGACCAGCTTGGAAAACTTCATTCGACTCTCCGGCTACAGATGGATGCATCACCCGGATCACGGGCAATCGGGCAGCGTAGCGCGGGAGGCGCCGGGGCGGACCGGCCAAAGGTCACACCATCGCGCAGCGGTAGAGCCACCCCATGGGTGGCTGCGTGAACCGTGCATTGCGTGCAGCCACCCATGGGGTGGCTCTACCCGCGGGGGTAAAGAAAAGGCCGGCTTGCGCCGGCCTTTCGTTGTTATTTCGCCTTGCCCTGGTTGGCCACGGCCTCAGCGGCCTTGCGTGCCGCTTCCGGGTCACCCAGGTAGCGGAACGACTGCACGGTCAGGTCGTCGTTGAGCTCGAACAGCAACGGGATGCCGGTCGGGATGTTGAGCTCCAGGATGGCGTCCTGCGAGACGTTGTTGAGGTACTTGTACAGCGCGCGCAGCGAGTTGCCGTGGGCGGTGACCAGTACGGTCTTGCCGTCCTTGAGCTGGGGGGCGATCGCATCGAACCAGTACGGCAGCACGCGGTCCAGCGTGGTGGCCAGCGATTCGGTGCCCGGCAGCGCGTTGCGGTCCAGGCCGGCATAACGACGGTCGTGGATCGGGTGGCCCGGGTCCTCGATGTCCATCGCCGGCGGCGGGATGTCGTAGGAACGGCGCCAGATCTTGACCTGGTCCTCGCCGTGCTTGGCGGCGGTCTCGGCTTTGTCCAGGCCCTGCAGGCCGCCGTAATGACGCTCGTTCAAGCGCCAGCTCTTGCTGACCGGCAGCCAGTCCTGGTCCAGTTCGGCCAGGGCACCCTGCAGGGTGTGGATGGCGCGCTTGAGCACCGAGGTGTGCGCGACATCGAACTGCAGCCCTTCTTCACGCATCAGGCGGCCGGCGGCGGCGGCCTCGCGGCGGCCCTGTTCGGTCAGTTCCACGTCCACCCAGCCGGTGAAGCGGTTGTCCAGGTTCCACTGGCTCTGGCCGTGGCGCAACAGTACGAGTTTCCGGGTCACTGCAGTATCTCCGACAGATGGCAAGGCAGACCCGCATTGTAGCGGCAACCCTGCCCTGCCCGTCCGCCGCGGCCCGCCCCTGACCCTCAGGGATGCGGATGCCCGTGGTGGCCCTGCGCGTCCGGTGCAGGGCGGCGGCTGTCGTAGCTGTCGTGGCTGCCGTGCGCGTGAGCGGCGTGGTCGTGCCCGGCATGGTCATCGGCGTGCCGGTCGCGGGGGCTGCCGACGCTGCAGGGATCGCCGCAGTGGTCGGCCTCGATCTGCAGGGTCACATGGTCGATGCCGTACTGCTCGTGCAACCGGGTGCCCAGTTCGCGACGCAGGCGGTCCGCATCCACGCCGGTGCCCATCACCACGTGCGCGGTCAGTGCGGGTGTGCTGGAAGCCAGCGCCCATACGTGCAGGTCATGTACGTCCACCACGCCATCGTGTGCGCACAGGGTGCCGCGTACCGCCGCGACATCCATGCCCTTGGGCACGCCCTCCAGCAGCACGTTGATCGCCTCGCGCATCAACACCCAGGTGCGCGGCAGCACCCACAGGCCGATCAGCACGGCCAGGATCGGATCGATCGGCTTCCAGCCCGTCCAGCGGATCAGCAACGCGCCGAGGATCACCGCGACCGAGCCAAGCATGTCCGCCCAGACTTCCAGGTACGCGCCTTTGACGTTGAGGCTCTCGCCGCTGCCGGCGCGCAGCAGCCGCATCGAGATGAGATTGATCACCAGTCCGAACACCGCGATCACCAGCATGCCGGTGGAGGCGATCTCCTGCGGCGCGCGGAAGCGCTGCACCGCTTCCCAGAGAATGTAACCGGCGACCACGAACAGCATGCCGCCGTTGACCATCGCGCCCAGAGCCTCCAGCCGCGCGTAGCCGTAGGTGCGCTTGGCATCGGGCGGGCGCCGGCTGAGCCGGACCGCAACCAGTGCGATCATCAGCGCGAGGGTATCGGTGGCCATGTGCGCGGCATCGGACAACAGTGCCAGGCTGTTGGTCCAGAACGCGCCGGCCACCTCCACCAGCAGGAAGGTGGTGGTCAGCCCCAGCGCCCACCACAGCGGTTTTTCGTGGCGGATCTCGCTGGGCAGATGGTCGTGGTCGTGACCCATGAAAGCTCTCCTGGACAATGCCGGCAGGTTAAGCAGCGCCTCGCGCGGAGACTATTACACTTACCGCAGCGTTCAGTTTGCCATTCAATAACAACAGCGTCCGGCCGCTACCTCTCGACGGCCTGTGTGGCGGGAAGACAATCGTGCATAACGTTCCAAATCTTGATGAGGCCAGCCAACCGCTGGCGCTGGCCTGGGCACAGACACTGGCGCAGACGCCGGCCGCGGCGGCGACACTGCTGGCGAGCCTGTCGGCCGAGAGCCCGCCCGGGCTGGCCCACCACTTCTACGATGTGCTGCTCGAAGACCCGCGCGCGAGCCGGTTCCTCTCGCACGACCAGGTGCGGCTGCGCCTGAAACCGGCGATGCAGCGGTGGCTGCAGCAGATCCTCACCGCCACGCCGGACAGCATCAACGCGCTGGTCGCCGCGCAGCGCGTGATCGGCGACGTGCATGCGCGCGTGGGGATTCCGGTGGATCTGGTGGCGCGCGGCGCGCGCGTGCTCAAGCACCGCCTGTTCGACCGCATCATCGCGCAGGCCGACGAAAGCACGACGGCGTTTGCGGCGATCCACTGCCTCAGCGCTTCGATGGATATCGCCCTGGAAGGCATGACGCTGGCCTACACGCATGCACGCGAGCGCTCTTCGCGCACCGATGCGGCGTATCGCCTGTTCTCGCTGGTGCAGAACGTCAGCACCGAGCGCGAACGCCAACGCGCCCTGCTGCTGGATTGGGAAAACGCACTGCTCTATGCGATGGCGAGCCAGAATGCCGAGGCCGAGCTCACCGGGCTGGCGCAATCGGAGTTCGGCCTGTGGTTCACCCACAAGGGCATCCCGAGTTTCGGCGAAAGCAGCGAGACCGGCCAGGTCGGTGCACTGGTCGCTGCGGTCGATACGCAGTTGCAGGAAGCGCTGGCGCATGCCGATTTCGCGGCGCGCTTCGGGGCATTGCAGGGCATCCGCGAGCGGCTGGCGCAGATCCGCACACTGATGGGCATGTTGTTCGAACGGATCGGCGAGCTCGATGCCGGCAGCGATGCACTGACCAACCTGCTCAACCGTCGCTTCCTGCCGACCGTGCTGCGCCGGGAAATCGAACTGGCCAATTCCACGCAGACGCCGTTCTCGGTGTTGCTGCTGGATCTGGACCATTTCAAGGCGATCAACGATGCGCACGGCCATGACGGCGGCGACCGCGCCCTGCAGCACGTGGCCGCCCTGCTCGGCCAGCTCACCCGCGGCAGCGACTACCTGTTCCGTTATGGCGGTGAGGAATTCGTGGTGGTGCTGGTGGCCGCCACCGCCGCCCAGGCCGAGGTGATCGCCGAGAACCTGCGCAAGCACATCGCGCAGAGCCCGGTGCAACTGGGCAGTGGCCAGAGCCTGTCGCTGACCACCAGCATCGGCGTGGCCGCGCATGATGGCCATCCCGACTACGAGCGGCTGATGGCGCGCGCCGATGCGGCGATGTACCAGGCCAAGAAGCGCGGCCGCGACCGGGTGGTGCTGGCCAGCGATGACCTGCCCGATGCGCCCGGGCGAAAGGCGCTGCAGCGCGGGTGACCCTGTGTGGCCGACGGCAGCGCCGGCCCATCCGCCCGTTGCGGCACGCATGTCTGACCAATGGCGCATGCCCCGCGCGCCCCGTGCGGCGTAGCATCGCGGCATTGCCGTCCGCCACAGGAATCCCCCGATGTCGATCCGCCGCGCCCTGACCCGCCCTGCCCTGCTGCTGCTCCAGTCAGCGCTGCTGATGACACCGCTGCTGGCCACTGCACGCGAGGTGGCGACGCCGGCCGAGCATGTGGATGCCGATGGACCGTACGTGTTCCGTACCGCCAAGGGGCTGGAAGCGGCCTGGGTGTGCAAGGACCACGTGATCCGCCGCGAGCTGCCGGCACGCGGCGAGGCCACCGTGGTCGCCCCCGAGTGCGGCTATCCGCACCCGCTGACCGTGCTGCCGCCACGCACGGCGGAGATCGGCCGGTTCCCTGCCACGCCGCGGATCGTCGCGCTGTCGGACATCCACGGCCAGTACGGCCTGCTCGTGACGCTGCTGCGCGCCCACCACGTGATCGACAGCGAAGACCGCTGGTCGCTGGGCGACGCCACGCTGGTGGTGGCGGGCGATGTGTTCGACCGCGGTCCGCAGGTCACCGAAGCATTCTGGCTGCTGTACAGCCTGCAGCAACAGGCCGCGGCAGCCGGCGGTGCGGTGCACTTCGTGCTCGGCAACCACGAGACGATGGTCCTCTACAACGACCTGCGCTACGTCAACCCGAAGTACCTCAAGACCGCGCAGCTGCTCGGCCGTTCCTACCCCGCGCTGTACGGTCCGGATTCGACGATCGGCCAGTGGCTGCGCACCCGTCCGGTGCTGCTGCGCGTCGGGGACACCCTGTTCCTGCACGGCGGCATCGCACCGGAGAACCTGGACCTGGTGCGCAACATGGCGACCACCAACGCCGGCTACCAGGCCGCAGTCGGGCTGCCCAAGGAGCAGGTCAAGGCCGCACCGGACACTGCCCGCCTGTTCGATGGCAAGACCAGCCCGATCTGGTACCGCGGCTACTTCGATGGACGCATGGATACCGCCCAGGTCGAGACGCTGCTCAAACAGCTCGACCTCGCCCGCATCGTGGTCGGCCACACCTCGATGCCGCATGTCAGCAGCTTCCATGGCGACCGCATCATCGCCATCGACAGCAGCATCAAGAACGGTGAAAACGGCGAGCTGCTGTTCATCGAGAACGGCGCGCTCAGCCGCGGCCTGCTGGATGGCTCGCGGGTGCCGCTGGCCGAAGGCCGGCTCGGCGAAAGCGACTGACCTGGCCGTTCCCGCCGGTCAACCCGCCGCAGCTCACCGTGGCTTGTAGATGCGCGAGACCATCCAGCCGCCGTGACTGCGGAAGCGGCCGCTGTCGCCGGTCAGGGCAAAGCGCAGCGCGACCACCGCGGCGCGCCCGCGGGAGCAATGCCAGTCACGCGCTTTGCGGTAGGCCTTCCGGAAGGCACGGAACGGGCCGCGGGCCTGCGTGGTGTCCAGTTCGGCCTCACGTGCTTCCATCGCCTCAGGTGGGTCCATGGCCTCGGCGGAGGCGGCTGGCGGATGCGCTGCAGCGCGGGTGGCATCTGGATGGAGAGGGTTTGACATGGCGTTCCTTCGATCAACGAGGCCCGGAATCGGCCTCCTGATCGATAAACCGAGAAAACCATCACAAAACTATCGCCCCCGGGACAGACCCGCGTCGTGATCCGCCATGCGCTGCTCCAACCCCTTGATGCGACTCAGAAATTCCGACGTCGGCGCCAGTTCCTGCAGGTGCGGCCGGGCCCGGGCGATCTGGGCGCGGGCGCCAGCGCCATCGCCGTTGGCGAACAATGCCTCCGCCAGCGGGATACGCCACTTGGCGGTGGCCGTGGAATCCGCCCCGTAGAAACCAGCGAATGTCTCCACCAGCTGGGCCGACAGCGGCACTGCCGCGGGATCGCCACGGCGCTGGGCAAGCAGTGCCTGCTGCATCTGCAGGCGCAGCCCCAGCCACGGGGGCAGGCTCGGGTGGGCCTGGCCGAACGCGGCCAGGGCCCGGGCGGCCTCGGCATGCTGTCCGTCCCGGATCAGCCATTCAATCTCGACCAGGCGCAACACCAGCAGCTGCGGCGACTCGGGCGGGAGTTCGCGCCGCCACAGGGCGGCCACCTGCTGCAGCGGTGCCTGCGCCTCGGCCGTGCGGCCGGTACGCAGCAGCAACCGGGCCAGCACCATGTCCACGTCGAGTGTGTCGGCGTGCTCAGGCCCGAGCAGCGCCCGATAGCGCGCCAGCGCAGCGCGGTAGTTCTGCTCGGCCTGCACATAGTCGCCGCGGGCTTCCTCCATCAGGCCATGGGCATACTGTTTGACCGCGTAGGCGCGGCTGTCCACGCCATCCACCGCGGCGCTGGTCTGCAGGCTGTTGCGGAAGTGCTGATCGGCCGCCTGGTAGCGGCCAAGATCGAGATACTGTCCGGCCAGCGCGGCTTCGGCCGAGGCGGTGTAGCTGCTGCCTGCGCCGAACATCTGCCGGGTCAGCGCGAAGCTGCGCTCGGCCAGCGCCAGCGCTTCATCGATACGGCCCTGGTTGAGCAGCGTCGAGGACAGCGCGCGCAGGACCCGCTGGTACTCGGCCCCCTGGACACCATGCTCCCGCGATGCCTCGGCCAGACCCTCGCGCAGGATCGCTTCGGCCTTGTCCAGCTCGCCCTGGTTCCGGTACAGATCGCCGAGGTTGGCCATCGCCGCCAGGCCGCCGCGCTGAAGCGGTGCACCGTTTCCCCGCCGGCTCAACGCCAGCGCGGAGCGGAAGGAGTGTTCCGCCGCCGCCGGCTGCTCCAGCTGCGCCTGGGCCAGGCCCCGGGCGTTCAAGGCCTTCACCCGCACCGCCGGGGCATCGTCCTGCTCAAGCAGGCCCAACGCGTCCTCTGCACTGCCCAGCGCCTCCTTCTCACGCCCGGCGCTGAGCAGCTGCACCGCCAGACTGGCGCGGGCGTCGGCGATCTCATGCGGCGCGGCGCGCGTGTGCACCAGCCCCTCCACGCTGTCCCGCAGCAGGGCCTGCGCATCCTGCGGTTGACCCAGGTTCTGGTAGGCGCGCCCCAATGCAGCCTGCATCCGCGCGCGCAGCGCGGGCGACACGGTGCGGTCCTGCTCAAGCCGGCGTGCGCCCAGATCGAGCACCTCACGCGCGGTCATCGGCGTGCCGTGGCGCAGCCCCGGATCGGCCGCATCGAAGGCGGCCACCAGTACATCGGCGATGCCGGCGGCAGCCACCGCATTCTGCTCGGCCTGCCGACGCGCCTCGCTCAAGCGCAGCACGAAGGCCAGCACCATCACCGCCACCAGCGCGACGATCACACTGGCGCGCCATTGCCGCCGCAGCAGCAGGCGCGCACGATGCCAGCGGCTGGGCCGACGCGCGCGCACCGGGCGGTGTGCCAGATACCGTTCAATATCCTCGGCCAGTGCGTCGGCAGAGGCATAACGTTCGGCCGGATCCGCGGCAGCGGCCTTGGCCGCGACCGCCAGCAGGTCGGCGGGCACGCCGCGCGCCGGCGGCGGCGTGGCCTGCAGCAGCGCCTCCAGCATCACGCCCAGACTGTAGACATCGCCCACCACACTGGCCGGGCGCCCTGCCAGGCGCTCGGGGCTGGCATAGGCCGGGGTGAGGAAGGCCGCGGCATCGTTGGCGTCACCGAGCAGATGCGCGATGCCGAAATCCAGCAGGACCGGCTGGCCGTCGGGGCGGACCAGTACGTTGCCGGGCTTGAGGTCGCAGTGCACCACGGATTGGGAATGTGCGGCCTGGACCGCGCCGCAGATCTGCACGAACAGGCGCAGGCGTGCGGCCAGATCCAGCGCCAGGGTGCGACAGGCGTCGTCCAGCGGTTCACCCTGTACGTATTCCATCACCAGGTAGGGCTGACCGCCCTCGGCCACGCCCACGTCATACAGCCGGGCGATATGCGGGTGCTGCAGGTCGGCCAGGATCTGGCTTTCACTGGCCAGCCGCGTGGCCAGTACCGGGTCGTAGGCGCGGCGGATCAGCTTGATCGCCACTTCGCGCCGGTACAACGCATCGGCGCGCTCGGCCAGGAACACCACCCCCATCCCGCCGACGGCCAGCAACCGGCTCAGGCGCCACGGGCCAAGCCGCTGCCCGACCAGCGTGGCCGGATCATCCATCGCGGCCATCACGGCGGCGAGCGCGTGCTCGACCCGGCCCAGGTCGGCGGTCTGCGCGCGCAGCAGCTGCAGCGTTTCGTCGATCGCGGCCGGGTCATCGCACAGCTCACCCAGCGCCGGGCGCCAGCGCGCCTCGGGCAGATCGCAGACCGCGTCGAACAGCCCGCGCACCGTCTGCCAGCGGTCTGGGCCGGTCATGCGCGCGTGGCCGGCCCAGCCAGATGCCGGTTCAACCACGCCTTGGCAAACCGCAGATCGCGATCGACCGTGGGCACCGACACATCCAGCGCCAGGGCAATCTCTTCGCGGCTCATGCCACCGAAGTACATCCATTCCACCGTGCGTGCGGCGCGCTCATCCAGGGCGGCCAGTTCCTCCAGCGCGCGGTTCAGGGCCAGCACTTCGAAGGCATCGTGATCAGGGCTGGCTTCCAGGTCGGCATACGACAGGGTCAGGTTGATCGCACCTCCGCCCCGCTTGGAAGCCGCCATCGCGCGTGCGTGGTCCACCAGCACGCTGCGCATCTTCAGCGCCGCCAATGAAAGGAAATGCACGCGATCGCGGTAACCGATCTCCCCACCGATCATCCGCATCAGGGCCTCGTGCACGAGCACGGTCGGCTGCAGCACGCCATCCTGGGGGGTGCCCAGCCGCGCCACGGCCATGCTACGCAGCTGCGCATACAGCAGCGCCAGCAGTTGATCGCGGGCGGCGATGTCCTGCTGCTCGCTCCAGCGGCGCAGCAAACGGGTGACATCCTGGCGCTCGGCCGCTGGAGGTGTCGCGTCAAAAGACATGTGGGGCGGGTCCGTGCATCACAGCAGGCGATCAGCCTGCAGTATCGCCGATCCCTATCCCCATGGGGCGGCGGTGCCGCGGCGATCTCCATCACCGCGGCACCGCAACCGGGCTACTTCCCGCGCTTGGCCAGGTTCTCGCGCAGCGTTTCCAGCCGCGTGGAGAGATCCTTCAACGCGCTGCCGCCCTTGCCCACCAGCCAGGACACCTCCGCTTCCATGAAACCGGTACGGCTGTGTTCGGTGTCCGGCAGCGGCGGCAGGATGTGCGCGAAGTAGGTCTTGTCGAGCACCCGCCGCAGCAGTCGCTCGCCCGGGAAGGGTGCGTTGTTGTTGAGCGCACGCGCCGCCTTGATCAGGTTGCGGATGTCGTACTGGGTCGGGCTCAGGTCCGGCACCTGCTTGGGCAGGTCCAGCAGCGTATACACCGCCACGCGGGCGGTGCGCACCGAACTTTCCATGGTGAACACCACATCGTTGTGGGTCTCCACGAACTGCCCCAACAGGCCCAGGTTGGTGCAGCCCCCGGGCACGACGTGCGGGCGGTCGCCGGCCGCGCGTGGCATGAACTGCGCCGTGATGTAGGGCATCAGCGCGGTGCGCACCTTGGTGTTGGCGACGATCTCATCAAGCTGATCGACGATGCCCAGGTGGTAGCTCAGCTCGGCCAGGATCTCGCGGCCGGTACAGGCTGGCATCGGCTTGGCCACGTGGTTGCCGTTCTGGTCCATCAGCAGCGCATACACCCACACCACCAGCACATCCTTGGGCTGGTCGACGAAGTGCGGCTGGCGGTTGACGGTGAAGCTCAGCACCCAGGTGGAGTCGGTGAAGGTGATCACGCCGCCGGTCACGGTCCTGCCCGAGTACGGGTCGTTGACCGAGAGTTCCCTGATCTTGTCCACCAGTGGCGAGGGGCGGCAGGTCAGCGTGGCCGACTCCCACATCGAGCGGTTGATGTCACCGTGGAATTTCTCCGGTTTGCCGAAGATCGGCGACTGTGCGGCGAGGTTGCGCCACAGTGCCCAGTCACTGTCCTGCCCCGGTGTTTCGCGAGGACGCTGCAGCACCGGCACCGTGTCCATGTCGCCATAGGCGGTGCCCTCGGTCATCGAGCCGGTCAGCGCGAACACCAGGTCGCCCTCGGCCACCGGCAGCAGCGTATCGTTGCCCGCCACACGGCAGCGCAGCCCGGTGACGGTGCGGGTATCGCCTGCCACGCGCATGTCCAGATCGTACACGCGGGTACCGAAAGTGACCTGCACCCCCTGGTCGCGCAGCATCTTCACCAGCGGTTTGACGAAACTCTCGTACTGGTTGTATTTCGGGAACACCAGCGCGGACATGTCGTTCAAGCCGTCAATGGCATCCAGGAAACGGTGCATGTACAGCTTCATTTCCAGCAGGCTCTGCCAGTTCTCGAAGGCGAACATCGAGCGCCAGAAGAACCAGAAATTACTCTGCAGGAAGCCTTCGCTGAAGTAGTCCTCGATGGTCACATCGTCGAGGTCTTCCTTGCGCTTGAGCAGCAGCTTGACCAGTTCCCACTGCTGCGGCTTGCTCAGCCCGAACGTGGCGAAGTCCTGGATCTTCCCCTGCTGATGCATCAGCCGGGCCTTGGAGTAGTTCGGGTCGTTGTCGTTCACCGCCCGGTACTCGTCCAGCACGCTGTAGCCGGCGGGCAGTTCCAGTGCCGGCACGTCCTGGAACATGTCCCAGAAATTGTCGTAGTTCCAGTTCATCTCGCGGCCGCCGCGAACCAGGTAGCCCTGCTCGGGGTCGCCGGCCCCATCGAGCGAACCGCCTTCGATGTCCAGGCTGTCGATCAGGGTGATGTTCGCCGCCGGCATGCCGCCATCGCGGATCAGATAGAACGCCGCGGCCAGGCCCGCAATACCGGTGCCGATGATCCACGCCTTGCGGTTCGCCACGCCGGCCGGTGCGACCGGGCGATTGCGCATGTAGGCACCCATCATGTCCGGCGGCGGCAGTGTGTTCTCGGGCCGGTTGGACCAGTAGGCCCCCGTGGCATCGGGTTCTTTATCGATCACCGGTGCCCGGTGCACGCCCTGTTGCTCGACAGCCATATCACCACTCCTTTTTCGATGGACCTACAGGAGGCACCGGTTGCCCGGTGCCTGGCAGCACGGTTTCCTTACCGCACGGCCCCCTCCCGGCACCGCGCTGCACATCTGGATGGTACGCACGCCACCTGTGACGGCATTGATCCGCATCAATGACACCCCTGTTGCATTCCATGCGACACGTGTCGCACACTTGCGACACCTCGCCACACCGGGATTGCCATGTCTGCGCTGCCTACCCCTTCCAATGCCGAACTGGAACTGCTCAAAGCGCTGTGGCGCCAGGGCGCCTGCAGTGCGCGCGAAGTCCACAACGGCGCCGCCGCGGCGCTGGACTGGTCCTACTCGTCCACCCGCAAGACGCTCGAACGCATGGTCGACAAAGGGCTGGTGGAAGAAACCGTCGAGCACGGGCTGAACATGTACCGCGCCAAGGTCGGCAAGGTGGCCACACTGGCCGCACTCAGCACGGACTTCGCGCGCCGGGTGCTCGAGATCGATGGCGCATTGCCGGCGCAGGCCTTCGCCGACAGCCGCCTGCTCAGCGAACAGGAACTGCAGCAGCTCGATGCGCTGCTGCGTGCCCCCGCCAAGGACGATCCGGCATGAGTGGGCTGACGCTGGGCTTCTGGGGCGTGCATGCCGTTGGCGCCTTGGCGGGCGGCTGGGTGGCGTGGTCTGCCGGGCAACGTGTCCACCGGCGTCTGGGTCTCTCCCACGCCGCGTATGGCTATTGGATGGGGGTGTGGTTGCTGGCGGTGATGCCGGTCCTGCTGTCGGTGGGTATGGCGCTGTGGGCCCCCGCACCGCTCATCTCGTTGCCACCGGCACTGATGATGCCGCTGCCGGTCGCGCTGGACCTCGGGGCTGCCGGTGCGGCGGAAGGGGGCCTGGTGAGTTCCCCTTGGGCGGGGGTGGCCACTACCACGTGGCTGGCCGCGCTCTATGTCACCGGCCTGGGTATCGCAATGCTGCGCGTGCTGGTTGGCACGCGGGCGACCGGCCGGCTGTGCCGGGCGACCCTGCCGATCGCAGCGGAGGCCTGGCCGGGCCCACGCAGCCGTGCGTCGGCGCAGCGGCTGCGCTCGGCCGGCATCGTCTGCCGGGTCAGCGCGCTGCCGGTGAGTCCGTTCGCGGTGCGCTGGCCGCGCCCGTTGATCGTGCTGCCCCTCTCGGCCGTGGAGCAGCTGGAGGATCGTGCGCTCAGCCTGATCCTGGGCCATGAGGCGGCGCACCTGACGCGCCGCGATCCGCAGCGCGCCGGCCTGATGGCGATACTCAACGCCCTGCTGTGGTTCAACCCGTTCCTGCGCCGCCTCACCGCACGCGTGCAGCTGGCGGCCGAGCTGCGATGTGATGCGCAGGCCCTCGCGGGGGATGCACAGGGCGGGCGTGACTTCGCCACGGCGTATGTGCGCACGCTGCGCCTTTCCGCAGCGGCTCACGCACCCACCACCGCCCTGACCCACCGCGATCTGGCCGGGCATGAAATCCGCATCCGGCACATGCTGCATGGCGATGCCGCGCGGCCGCTGTCGGGATCGCGACGCGCGCTGCTGCTGGGCAGCGCACTGCTGATCGGCGCCCTGTTGGTGGTCATGCAGGCCAGTGCCGCGCGCCCCGTGCCGGGCCCCGCCGTCACTGGCACCCCAAACGAGATCTCGGCGACGGAGGCGGCACTGCCGCTGCCGCCGTTGAGCGAGGCCCCCATCGAGGTGCAGTTCCAGGCACCGCTGGCCGCACCGAGGATCACCGGACATTTCGGCGATACCGGCAGCATCCGCCAGCGACCGCATCGCGGCACCGATTTCGGCGCGCGCCCGGGCACGCCGGTCCTCGCGCCGGCAGACGGCCGCATCGTGGCGGCAACCACCGCCTACCCCGACGGTCCGCAGTACGGCACGGTGGTGGTCATCGACCACGGTCAGGGCTGGCAGACGTTGTACGCGCACCTGCAGGGCGCCGATGTGGTGGTCGGCCAGCAGGTCCACGCCGGCGAGCAGATCGCACGGGTCGGCAGCACCGGGCGCGTGACCGGACCGCACCTGCATCTGGAGATGCTCCGCAACGGTGAGCGCGTCGATCCGCAGGCGCACCTGCCATGACCGGCTAACCCGCTCCACATCCCCACCCCACTGCTGCATTTCGTTTTCCTGGCCACAGGAGGGGCGCGTGTTGCCCCGCGAAATGCCCCCTGCCCTCCTGCACGGACCGCCCCATGTCACCGACGTTCCGCATCGTACTTGCCCTGACCCCGCTGTGTGCCGCGTTCTCCAGCGCTGGACAGTCACTGCCCGCAAAGCAGGCGCCGCCGCCCACCGAACTGGAGACCGTGCAGGTGCAGGGCACCGTGTACGACGCACGCCGCGAGGACACCGCCACCCGGATCGTGGTCGACGCTGAAGCGCTGCGCCAGTACGGCGACATCGGTCTGGTGGACGCGCTCAAACGCCTGCCCGGCATTACCGTCGGCACGGGTGCGCCCGGCCGCAGCGGCACGCTGTCATTGCGGGGGTTGGGTGCGGGCTATACCCAGATCCTGCTCAACGGCCAGAAAGCGCCCGCCGGGTTCGACCTGGACTCGCTCACGCCGGAGATGGTCGAGCGCGTGGAGATCATCCGCGCACCCACCGCCGACCAGCGCGCCGAAGCGATCGCCGGCTCGATCAACATCGTGCTGGCCGCAGGCGCGCGAAAGGACAGCGGGCAGCTGTCGGTGGCCTGGGGCAACAGCAACGGCCGGAACACGCCCTCGGTCAGCTGGCAGCGCAACCGGCGCGCCGACCACCGCAGCAGCGCGATCACGGCGACCGCATCGCGCCGCGAGTTCCTGGTCGAGGAAACCGGTACCGAGCGTGCATGGAATCGGCAGGGAACACCGACCACCCTGCGTGACACCTCCCTGCGCGCCAGCGGAAACCGCGATGTGCTCTCACTGGCCCCCAGCCTCGAAGCGACGCTGGAGAACGGCGATATCTTCGCGCTGCAGGGCTTCGCCGATGCGAGCCGGTTCAACCGCATCACCGACATCGACTGGGCCACCACGCTCGGCGCCCCACTACAGACCACCCGCTATCAACAACGCACGCGCATCGACGTGGCGCAGGCCAATGGCAGCATGACGTGGACGCGGGCGTTCGAACGGGGCGGCACGTTCACCACCAAGCTGCGCCTGGGCGGCAACCGCGAGCGCTACGCCTATCGCGAACAGGGCCAGGCAGCGGATGGGCGACAGAACCTGGAGGACCACACCGACGCGCGGTTGACCGTGGGCGATCTGAACAGCAGTGGCAAGTACACGCTGCCCGCCCGCGGGCGGCATGCGCTGCAGCTCGGCTGGGAGGGCAGCGAGGATCGCCGCGATGAAACACGCGTGCAGCAGCTGTTGCCTGTCCACGAGGGCGGCGTGGTGGCGATCAGCGACCTGGCGTTCGACGCGCGCATCCGTCGCCTGGCGCTGTACGTGCAGGATGACATCTCGCTGAGCGAGCGCTGGTCCCTCTATGCCGGCGCACGCTGGGAACAGATCGATACCCGCAGTGACGGCAGCAGCTTCAGCGGCATTCAGCGCCGTGACCAGGTGCTCTCACCGGTGTTGCAGTCACTCTGGAAAATGCCCGGCACCCGGGGCGACCAGCTGCGCGTCGCGCTGACCCGGACCTATCGCTCGCCTACGCTGGCTTCGCTGATCCCGCGCCCGTACACCTCCACCAACAACCGCCCGCTCAACCCCGACGAACGCGGCAACCCGGCGCTGCGGCCCGAACTGGCGACCGGCGTGGACCTGTCCTACGAAACCTACGGCAAGGACGGCGCGCAGCTCAGCATCGGTGGTTATGCGCGCCGGATCAGTGAGGTGATCCGCACCGAAACACATCTGCAGGACGGTCGCTGGGTGGCCACGCCGGTCAACGGCGGCACTGCGATGACCTGGGGGCTGGAGATGGATACGGCATTCCGTCTGCCGCAGCTGATCTCAGGCGCGCCGGCCGTGGCGGTGCGTTTCAATGCGACCGCCAACGATTCGCGCGTGGATGATGTGCCCGGTCCGGACAACCGGCTTGATGAGCAGGTGCGCTTCAGCGGCACCTTGGGCGCGGATTACGAGATCCGCACCGGCTGGACGGTCGGCGGCAGTTACACCTACCGCACCGGTGGCACGGTGCAGGTCAGCCCCGGCCAGTTCGAGATCAGTGCGTACGGGCGCGAGTTGGACCTGTACTCGCTGTGGTCGCTGCGCGCAGGCAGCAAGCTGCGGCTGAGCCTCAACAACGCGCTGCACCGGGCGCTGCACACGGGGCAGGAGCGGGTCAGCGAAGACGGTACCGAGCAGCTGCGGCGCCAGCGCAGGGCATCCCCGCTGCTGCGCCTGCAGCTGGAACTGCCGCTCTAGCCCGGCTCAGCCCGGCTGGCGGCTGGCCTCACCTACCGCCGGCAGCGCACGCACGCGGCCCGGCTTGCTCGGGAAGGCATGGCGCACGATCCGCCACATCACCTGGCCGAACTGCCGCGGCAGCGAACCGGTGTTGTAGTGCTGGCCGTAGCGCGCGCAGATGTCCTTCACTTCGACCGCGATCGCCGCGTAGCGGTTGGCCGGGATGTCGGGGTAGAAGTGATGCTCGATCTGGTGGCTGAGGTTGCCCGACATGACGTTCATCAGCTTGCCGCCGGTCAGGTTGGATGAGCCACGCAGCTGGCGCAGGTACCAGTGGCCACGGGTCTCATCACGCACGCATTCCTTCGGGAAGGTTTCGGCCTCGGCGGTGAAGTGGCCGCAGAAGATGATCACGTAGGTCCACACGTTGCGGATGAGGTTGGCGACCACGTTGCCCAGCAGCACCGGCAGGAAGAAGGGGCCGGCCAGCGCCGGGAACAGCAGGTAGTCCTTGAACATCTGCTTGCCCATCTTGCGGCCGACCGGGCGGAACTGCCTGCCCAGCTGCTTGAGCGTCATTTTGCCGGCAAACACGCGGCCCAGGCGCAGGTCCTGGATCGCGATGCCCCATTCGAACAGCAGCGCGAACACCACCGCGACCACCGGCTGCATCAGGTAGAACGGGCGCCATCGCTGCTCGGGGAAAATGCGCAGCAGCCCGTAACCGATATCGTCGTCCAGCCCGCGCACATTGGTGTAGGTGTGGTGGCGGAAGTTGTGGGTCTTGCGCCAGGCGTCGGCGGTGCCGACGATATCCCACTCGTAGGTGCTGCCCTGCAGCTGCGGATCCCCCATCCAGTCGTACTGGCCATGAATGACGTTGTGCGCCAGCTCCATGTTTTCCAGGATCTTGGACAGCGCCAGCATCACCACGCCGGCAATCCACGCCGGGATCAGCACGCTGTGCACGAAGGCACCGAGGAACAGCAACGCGCGGCCGGCCACGCCGGTCCAGCGGACGGCGGCCACGACGCGGCGGATGTAACGCGCATCGCGCGCACCGAGCGTGGCCAGCTGGCGCGCGCGCAGTGCATCGAGTTCAGCGCCGAAGGCCTGCAGTTCGGCCGGGGAAAGCGCGCGGTTGTGCACGGAAGACATGGTCACAGCTCCAGGATCAGGTCGGTGCTGGCGCTGTTCACGCACAGCTTTACTTGCGTGGCCGGTTCGGCCGCGTGCTCGCCGGTCAGGGTGTGGCGGGTGACGCCGGATACCTTCCCGCAGACACAGGTATTGCAGATGCCCATGCGGCAGCCGCTGGCCGGGCGCAGCCCTTCGGCTTCCAGCGCCTGCAGCAGCGACGTGCCGCGTGGCAGGGCAAGCGTGCGGCCGCTGCGGCGCAGTTCGACCTGCACCGTGCCCTCTTCGGCATCCGGCAGCACCGGCGCTGTGAACGCCTCGGACTGCAGCGACGCGACCTGGCCCTGCAGCCGCGCCTGCGCTGCATCGACGAAGCCGCCCGGGCCGCACACCAGGGTGCGGGCGGTGCTCAGATCGCCCAGCGTCGCGAAGGCGAATGCATCCACACGCGACGCCGGTGCCGCCGGGTCGCGGGTCAGCGCGATGTGCAGCGTGAACGAGGGATGGCGCGCCGCCAGCGCGGCCAGCTCTTCGGCGAAACAGACTTCCTCACGCCGGCGTGCCCAATACACCAGGTCCACCTGGCCCGGCATGCCGGCACCATCGAGTTGACGCAGCAGCGCGCGCATCGGGGTGATGCCGCTGCCAGCGGCCAGCAGCAACAGCCGCGCGCCAGAGGCCTTGGGCAAGGTCATTTCACCGAACGCCTGGCCCAGCTCAAAGACCTCACCGATCGCCGCGGCATGGGCCAGATGCTGGCTGACGGCACCGCCGGCGATGGCCTTGACGGTGATCGCCAAGCGACCGTCGGCCAGCACGGTCGGGCTGTAACTGCGCGACAGGCGGCGGCCATCGACTTCGACGCCGAGGGTGACGTGCTGGCCCGGCAGCAGACCACGGAAATGGCGGTTGGGCTTCAGCACCAGGGTGACCGCATCCGCGCTCTCGGCGGTGCGCGACAGCAGCCGGGCCAAGGGGCGGCGCAGCGTCCACAGCGGGTGCAGACGGGTGCCCCAGAAGTCGAACAGCGCTTCAGGGACCCAGCGGCGGGGGCTGGCGGCGTGACGGCGGGCGGCAATGCGCGGGACGGTGCTCATGCTTCGCACTATACGGCCGAGCATACGACTGTGTATACAGTTGTATATTGCCGGGACGGGCTATGATTCAGGGACTTGACCCCGCTGCCCCTGATGACCTCCCCAGACCTGCCCCTGCCCGCCTCCGACGACGCCCATCCCGCGCGCAAAGCCTCCATCTCCCGCGAGGATCTGCTGGCCGCGGCATTGGCCCTGATCGGCCCGCACCGCAGCGTCTCCACGTTGAGCCTGCGCGAGGTCGCGCGTGAAGCCGGGATCGCCCCGAACTCGTTCTACCGGCAGTTCCGCGACATGGACGAGCTGACCGTGGCCCTGATCGACCTGGCCGGGCGCTCACTGCGCACGATCATCGGCGAGGCGCGCCAGCGCGCCGCCTCCTCCGACCGCAGCGTGATCCGCCTGTCGGTGGAGACCTTCATGGAGCAGCTGCGCGCCGATGACCGCCTGCTCCATGTCCTGCTGCGCGAAGGCACGGCCGGCTCGGATGCGTTCAAGCATGCGGTGGATCGCGAACTGAATTACTTCGAAGACGAACTGCGGGTCGACCTGATCCGCCTGGCGGCCGCCGACGGCGCGCGGCTGCATGAACCGGCCCTGGCCTCCAAGGCGATTACCCGGCTGGTGTTTGCGATGGGTGCGACGGCGGTTGACCTGCCGCCGGAGAAGGATCCGGAACTGATCGAGCAGCTGACCCAGATGCTGCGGATGATCATCACCGGGGCACGCACGTTGGCAGGCAGTCCGCCGCTGCGCTGATCCAGCCTGCGGGCCTCGCACAAAAAAAATGACGACCCACCGGGCCGTCATTTTTGATCCTGTTGCACGCCGCAACTGCAGCGCAGTGGGCGGCGCTTGATCAGCGGTACTGACGTTCGCAGCGACGCTCAACCACGCGATCACCATTCTTGGACTGCTGGTTGCCCTGGATCTGGCGGCCTGCGGCACCACCGGCCACGGCACCGGCAACCGTCGCCAGCTTCTTGCCGTTGCCGCCACCCACCTGGTTGCCCAGCAGACCACCCACGACCGCGCCGGTCGCGGTGCCGGTGATGCGGTTGGGATCCTTGGAATTACGCTGGACCTCGACGTTGTGGCACACCACCTTGCTGCCGTCGTTGAAGCGGCGTCCCTCGTCCTTGGGGCCATAGGTCTGGGCGCCGGCAACGGCCGATACGGCGAGCAGACTGCCCAGGCACAACACGCGGAAGCTCGTCTTCATGGTCGATCCCTGTTTATGGAACATGGCCCGAGTGTCTGCCTGCCGGCGGCAAGCCCGGGTGAAGTTGCGTCCACGCCACGTCAACGCCAGCGGCGGCGTTCAGGCCGCAGCCATCCAGCCATGCGCGCTTACAGCCGCGCGCGGATCGTCTGCCGCAACGCCTCCAGATCCTTGGCGAACGCATCGATGCCGCTGGCCAGCTTCTCCGTCGCCATCGGATCGGCCGCCAGATCCGCCGCAAAGCGCGCCGCATCGATCGGCGTCACCTGCACCGACTCGGCCGCACCGGCCACCAGCTTGCGCGGCAGCTGGCCATGATCGGCGTCCAGCGTCTCCAGCAGGTCCGGCGAAATCGTCAGGCGATCGCAGCCGGCCAGGGCCTCGATCTGCGCCGTCGAACGGAACGACGCACCCATCACCACCGTCGGCGAACCACGGCGCTTGAACTCGGCATACACGCCGCGCACGAACACCACGCCCGGGTCTTCATCGATGCTGGCTGGCGCCTGGCCGTTGGCCACGTACCAATCCAGGATGCGGCCCACGAACGGCGAAATCAGGAACGCCCCGGCCTCGCTGCAGGCCAGCGCCTGGGTGGGATTGAAGATCAGCGTCAGATTGCAGTCGATCCCTTCGGCCTGCAGCTGACGTGCCGCTTCCACGCCTTCCCAGGTTGCCGCGATCTTGATCAGCACCTTGCTGCGCGGCACGCCGGCCGCGTCGTACATGGCGATGAACTGACGCGCCTTGGCCACCGTGGCCGCGGTGTCGTGCGCCTGGTCGGCATCGACCTCGGTCGAGACCCGGCCCGGCACCAGGGTGCTGAGCAGGGTGCCCACGCCCACGGTCAGGCGATCGGCCACCGCGTGGACGACCGCCTCGCGCTCGCCCGCCTGCTCGCGGCCCCAGGCCAGCGCGCTCTCGATGAGATCGGCGTATACCGGCAGGTCCAGCGCTTTCTTCACCAGGGTGGGGTTGGTCGTGCAGTCGACCGGCTTCAAGCGCTTGATCGCCTCATAGTCGCCGGTATCGGCAACCACCACGGACAGATCACGCAGCTGGAAGAGTTTGGACAGCGACGTCATGGAGAGCTCCTGGGCATCAGTCATCGGAGCACGCGTCGAGCAGCGCGCTGACCGCCGCCGTGTCCTGGTCGAACACCGGCGCGGCGAACGGCTTCGGGCCGGGTGTGCGGCCGAACACGATCGGCCGGGTGATGCCGCGGTAGCTGCCCAACAGCGGGTGCGGCAGCGACGTGACCATCTGCTCGGCCTGCACCTGTGGATGGTCGAACATGTCCTCGACCTGGCGCGCGGCCGCGCACGGCACCTCTTCGCCGAACAACGCCTCCCACGCCAGCGCGCTGCGCGTGGCCAGCGCGGCGTGCAACTGCGGCAACAGTATCTCGGCCTCCGCAGCCCGCTTGCGCACCGTGTCGTAGCGCGCGTCGGCCGCCAGTTCCGGCCGCCCGATCCGCTCGCACAATGCCTGCCAGAAGCGCGGGGTATTGGCCGAGATGTACAGGTATCCATCCGCGGTGGGATGGATGCCGGTGACACCGCCTGAGCGCATATCGCGGCCCACTGCCGCCGGCTCGCCCTCCGCCCAGACCATCCGCGCCGACTGCATCGTCAGCGCACTGCGCAGCAGCGACACGCCCACGAACTGGCCTTCGCCGCTGCGTTCGCGCTCGTAAAGGGCCGATGACACACCGGCCGCCACCAGCGCGGCAGCGTAGTAATCGACCACCGAGCCGTACAGGATCTCCGGGGCGCCGCCCGCCTTGCCCTGCATCGTGCACATGCCGGTCATGGTCTGCAGCACCTGGTCGTACCCTGCCTTCTCCTTCAACGGCCCCTGCTCGCCGTAGCCGGTGACCGAGCAATACACCAGGCGCGGGTTGAGCTTGTGCAGGCTCTCGAAATCGATGCCCAGGCGTACCGGCACGCTCGGCCGGAAGTTGTGCACCAGCACGTCCGCCTCGCGCACCAGGCGCATCAGCACCGCACGCTGGTCAGGCTGTTTCAGGTCCAGCACCACGCCGCGCTTGGAGCGGTTCACGCCGAGGAATGCGCGGCTCTCGGCCTCCAGCGTGGAGGGATAGCGCCGCAGGTTGTCGCCGACCGGCGGCTCCACCTTGATCACCTCCGCGCCCTGGTCGGCCAGCAGCGTGCAGCCGTAGGGGCCGGCAATGTAGGCGCTCAGATCCAGCACCCGAATGCCGCTCAACGGCCCGGTGGCACCTTCCCGCTGTGCGATGGCGAATGGAGAACTGGGGTTGCTTCCGGTCATGGTCAATACACTCGATACCTTGATGGAAGTTTCCTCCTGGCCAACGGGAAGAAACAGATCGTGTGGGTATGTTCTGGGTGGACAAAAAGCACGCTGCGGCGTCGGCGGCGCCACCGCCGCCGAACACCGCCGGGACGTCAGCCCGACGGCGCCAGCGACAGCCAGCTCAACCGCCAGCTGCCGTGATCGCGCCCGCCACACCGGTAGTAGGGCTCGAACGTCAGCGGGCCGCGGCACTCCAGCTGCACGGTGATCGACGCGCCCTCGCCCGTGTCCTCGCCCACCTGCAGCCACTGCGAGGGTGGCCGGTCCGGCAAGCGCACCGTCTCATCGGTTTTGTACCCGTCGATCAGGCCGGTGGCATACACCAGCGGCCCGTAGCTCAACCCCACGTACTCCCAGCGCAGGACCTCCTGCGCCACCGGCGCGCCATCCGGCGCGCGCGATTCCTGCACGTTGATGTTGGCCGCCCGGTGCAGGCGTGGCTGCATCGGCAGTTGCACGCAGATCGTGTCGCCGGACTGCCAGGTACGCTGCACGTGCACGAACCCGTCCGCGCCCGCCTCGGCCGCCTCGGGCTGTCCATTGACCTCGATCCGTGCGCCCGTCGCCCAGCCCGGTATCCGCACGCCGATGCTGAACTCGGCGACGCACTCGGGCAGCACGGTGAGGGTCACCGTACCCTCGAAGGGGAATCGGGTCGCCTGCAGCAGGGTCACTGCACCGGCCTGCGCGTGCAGCAACGTGGCCTCGCCCGGCCCGTACAGATTGACCCGCAGCCCACCATCGGCCGCGATTCCATAGGCGACTTGTGGCAACTCTTCCACGGCCATCGCGCCGCTGGATTTGCAGCAGCGCCAGTACGTGGTGTGCACGCGCCGGCCGTTGGGATAGGTGTAGTAGCACCAGTCCTCGCCATTGGCGGCCATCGCCGCCAGCAGGTCGTTGTAGGCGGTGCGCTCCAGTTCATCGGCGTAGCGTGCGTGGCCGGTGATGGCCAGCAGCTCACGGTTGAGCTGCATCCACGCCAGTACCGAGCAGGTTTCCACATAGGCCTGCGGGAAGAAGGTGCGCGGCGCGTTGAATACCTCCCGCGACCGGTGCGCCACCCCACCCCACGGCCCGCCGCCCAGCGTGAGGTGCTGCTCGCGGATGTTGTGCCAGAGATGATCCAGCGCCTGGCGATGGTCGTCTTGCCCGGTGGCCTTGTACAGCTTGGCCAGCCCGACCAGGTTCCAGCTGAGCTGATAGGCCTTGCCGGTTGCGATGAAGGCCGCGTCCTCACCAGCCAGCGCCTTGTCCAGCAGCGCCAGCCGCGGGTTGGCGTTGGCCTGCGCCAGGATGCATTCGGCCAGTGCCAGATAGCGCGGCTCGCCGGTGACCAGATAGAGATCGGCGGCAGGATCCAGCAGTACCGTGGCGGACATGCCGTGGTGGTTGCCCAGCGTGATGATGTCGATGCCCGATTGCAGGGCCTGCCAGCACAGGTCGGCGATCCGGCACGCGGCCTGCAGGTAGGCTGCGTTGCCGAGCGCGCGCCACGTTTCCAGGAACCCGAGGATCAGGTAGCTGTGCGTCCAGATGTCCCAGGTGCGCAGCGCCGGCTCGCCGTTCCAGCTCTCCGGCTTGGGCGGCTGCGGCACGGTGAAGCGACGCTCAGGCGCATAGTTGCCCAGGTAGCCGTCATCGTCCTGCTGGCTGATCAACCAGTCGGCGACGCGGCGCAACGAGGCCTCCAGCTGCGGCTGCCCGCCCTGCGCCACCGCCCGCGCGGTGGCCGAGAGCCACTTGCCGGCGTGCTCGCCATACCAGTCGCCCTCGTGGTTCTGGTGCTTGTGCGCCTGGCTGAAGATGCTGATCGGCGCGCTGTGCTCATCCACGACGAACGTGCTCAGGCGCCCGCTGCGGTTGGCTGCCAGGGCATCGCCCAGCACGCCCTGCAAGGTGACCTGTTGCGGCGGGACCAGCGTCATGCCGCGGGCGGCGGGATGCAGACGGTTCATGCCGCATCCACCACGCAACGGAAGCCGACCGTACCGGCGCGATCCTTGGACGGACCCATCAGCAGGTACTTGCCGTGCTGATCCAGGCGGTAGGCCTGCGGGAAGTACCAGTGCGAGGTCTGCGGCTGATAGCTGCTGCCGCCACGCAGTACGGCCGCGCGGGTGTGCGCATCGCTGAATTCATCGGTCCATTGCCACACATTGCCGACCAGGTCCTCCACCCCGAACGGGCTGGCCCCCTGCGGATGTGCATCCACATCCGCAGGCGGGGTGAGGCGACGGCCACGATTGACCCGCGGCACGCGTGCGGCATCCCACGCGTTGCCCCACGGGTACAGGCGCTCGTCGGTGCCCTGCGCGGCGTACTGCCATTCCCACGCATGCGGCAGCCGCTTGCCGGCCCACGCCGCGTACGCACGCGCGTCCTCGATCGAGACCCAGGTGACCGGCTTGTTGTCCCAGCCCGCACGCGGCGCGCCGTCCTTCCAGTCCGCCAGGAAGTTGTGGTCATCGGCCGGCCGGTAGCCGCTGTCATCGAGGAAGCGCTTGAACGCGGCGTTGGTGACCGGGTGGCGATCGATGTGGAACGCAGGCAGCGCCATGCGCCGGCGATGGTGGCGGCGCGCGCAGTCTTCCCACGGGTACTGCACATCCAGGCCGGCCCAGGTGAACCCTTCGATCTCGATACCGCCTACCTGGAACAGGAACTCGGCGGCCGGGATCGTGACCATGCCTGTCGGCGCCTCGGCCTGCGGGGGCGTGCTCGCGATCGCCAGCAGTTCCTGCGGAGCGGCCTTCCACGCGGCGGAGTAACTGTTGAGGGGCTGCTGTGCGCGCTCGGCGGTCGCCGCCAGGAATTCGTCCAGACCCTCGACCGCGGTACCTGCAGCCACACTCAGGATCGCCCCGAAGCCGCGCGCTTCCATCGGCAGCTCGATGTACGCCGCGCCGTCGATGATCCGCGGCGTCAACGCGCGGCCATGCCACGCATCGAAGTAACGCGTGCCTTGCGCATGCGCCAGCGCGATCTGCTCACCGTCCACGGCGTATTCGTTGCGGTTGATCAACGTGTGCAGCGCTACCCCCTCGCCCGGGAACCGGCTGGCGAAGATGCCGCCCTGCAGGCAGACCTGGTACGGCTCCCAGTCCATCGAGACCACCAGCTGCGGGAACTGCCGGTACAGCGTGGCAATCCGGCGCAGCGCTTCACCGTCGCGCGGGGTGAACTGGTTCCAGACGCCCCAGATGTTTTCCCAGGCGTTGTAGCCGATGCCGTTGAAGAAGCAGTACTGCAGGTCGTGATTGCGGTTGCGGCCCCAGCGGTTCTCGTAGTTCACCATGTGGCGTGGCTCCAGCCACTTCCATTTGGAGACGGGCGGCACCGGGCCATCGGGCGCCTTCTTGCCCCAGCTCTGCACGTTCCAGATCAACTGCTCTTCGGAACTGATGGTGGATTCGGGCTGCACCACCACTGGATTGCCGCGTGCATCACAGGCATCGAAGAACGCCCGCGGCACACCGTTGAAGGTATCGCCGTTGATGCCGTCGGCACCGACCACCTTGACGATCTCGGCCAGCCCATCCCAGTGCGTCACGCCCGGGTCGCGGGTGCCGTGGTCCCACGGCTTGGCCGGCAGGAACACTTTGACGCCGCGCTTCTGGAAGGCCTGCACCGCGGCCTTCAATCCCGCCAGGCCGCCGGGCATGTCATGCGCCAGATCGAACTGGTTGCGGTCATCGATACCGATGTTGGGGTAGATGTACCAGATCAGCACCGAATCCAGCCCGCCGAACCGTGCGGTCAGATCGTCCAGGTACCGGTCGACGGTGTACTGCCCGGTGGCCGCATCGAAGAAATAGCGATCCTCGACCATCATCTGTGCATGCACGAAGTTGCGCTGCGCCCACTGCAGCTCCGGACGACGGTAGTTCACATCGGTGTAGCCGATCCGGACCAGGTGCTCGCGGCGCCAGTCCTTCAGTTCTTCCAGCCAATCGCCCGCGCTGGCATTGGCATCGATCATCCAACTGCCGATATCGGCGAAGGGCCACGCCGGCGCCTTGCCGGGCGTCGGCAGGTAACGCCCGGTGGTCACGTGCGAGAACTTGTACTCGGTGCGGATCGGCTCACGCCCGTAGTCGGCTGCATCGGTGTCGTAATCGGGGCTCTGATACGGCGTGGTCATGGGCAAGGCATCCAGCAGGAAACGGAAAGGAGGGACATCAGCGCGCGCACGCTGCCGCCAGCGCGGCATGGGCGGCGGCATCGGGAACGCGCGTGGGATCGCCCAGCAGCGCCTGCACCTCGGCGCGGGTGGGAATGCTCGCCTGTGCGCCCAGGCGGGTGCAGGCCAGCGCGGAAGCTGCGGTGGCGGCCAGCAACGCCTCGGCCATCGGTTGATGGTCGGCCAGCGCAGCGATCAGGGCGCCACAGAAAGTATCGCCGGCCGCGGTGGTGTCCATCGGGTCGATGCGGAACCCCGGCTGCAGCAGCACCTCGCCGTTCACCCGGGCCAGGCAGCCACGCGCACCCAGGGTCACGATCACGCAGGGCACCGGCACGCGCGCCAGCCCCGTGGCCAGGTCCGGGGGATGGCCGGCCACCACATCCAGCTCACCTTCGTTGACGATCAGCACATCCAGCAGCGCGAGCAGCGCATCGGACAGGACCTGTGCCGGCGCCGCGTTGAGCGCGACCTTGAGCCCGGCCGCACGGGCGCGGCGGGCATAGGCGGTGAGGGTGGGCACGGGGGTTTCCAGCTGCAGCAGCAGCCAGCCCACGCCCTCCAGTGCCGGCAGGTGCTCCTCGCGGAGCCCGAGGTTGGCACCCGGCGCGACCGTGATCGCGTTCTCGGCGGTGTCGGCCAGGCAGATGAAGGCGGTACCGGTGGGCAGCGCAGGATCGCGCACGGTCGACAGGGCCACACCCGCATCGCGCAGGGACGCCTCGATCGGCGCGGCGAAATCATCCTCGCCCACGGCCAGCAGCATCCGTGTCGGCGCACCGCCGGCCCGCGCGCAGGCCACGGCCTGGTTGGCGCCTTTGCCACCGGGGAACGTGCTGAAGCCACGGCCCAGCACCGTCTCACCGGGCGCCGGCACATGCGTGGCGCGCACCACGAAATCGAGATTGGCCGAGCCGGCGACAAGGACGGTGGAACGTGTCGCACTACTCATGGGTCTATCGCCTCATCAACGCGGTTGTAGAACGTCGTACTGATGCGCGGCAGATCGTCATTGCCGCCCGGAAGATGCTGCAGCATCAGGATCGCGACCAGGCGGCGTGCCGGGTCGATCGTGTAGTAGGTCGAGGCCGCGCCCGACCAGCCGAACGCGCCGACCGAAGCGGTGCGTCCTTTCAGGGCCGGATCCAGCAACACCGAACCGCCCAGGCCGAAGCCCTCGGCATCGCTGAACTCGGTCACCGGCCGGGGCAAGGCGGTGTGCACCAGCTGGTTCTGCATCATCAGGGCCACGGTGGAGGGTCGAAGCAACTGCACCTCGCCGTAGCGGCCGCCGTCCAGCAGCATCTGCGCGAACCGGCCATAGTCGCCGGCCGTGGAATACAGACCACCGGCACCGCTTGGATACGGCCGGAGCGCACTGCCGGGCACCCGCGCATGCACCTCATCGGCGAGCACCAGATCACCGTGCTCGCCCATGGTGGTCAGCGCCACCACCCGTGCGCGATCGCGCACCGGCACCACGAACCCGGTGTCGCGCATGTCCAGCGGGCCGAACACACGCTGCTGCAGGAACTGCTCGAACGGCAGCCCACCCACCACTTCCACCACGCGCGACAGAACCTCGATCGACGTGCTGTCGTAACGGAAGCGCGTGCCCGGCTCGGTCGCCAGTGGCACGCGGGCCAAGCGCGTGGTGTAGGCGGCCAGGCTGTCCGCGGCCTGCACCTGCTGGTGTTCCAGCAATGCGGTTACCGCCTCGAATCCCTCGCCACCCGCTGCGAAACCAGCGGTATGGGTGAGCAGATGTCGTACGGTCAGCGTCTGTGTCACCGGCCGCAGCTGTGGCGCCGCGGCGGTGCCCCCGGCGAAGACCTGCAGACGTGAGAACTCAGGGAGATGGCGCGCCACCGGATCATCCAGATCCAGCCGACCCTCTTCCACCAGCATCAAGGCGGCCACCGAGGCCACCGTCTTGGTCATCGAGTAGATGCGAAAAATGCTGTCACGCTGCATGGGCGTGGCATGCGCCAGGTCCTGCCAACCGTAGGCGGCGTCATGCACGATGCGGCCATCGTGGATCACCAGCGCGACCGCGCCGGTATAGCCCTGGCGGCCCGTCGATTCGTGCAGGAAGGCATCGACTGCTGGCAAGCGCGCCGACGCAGCCGTCGTTTCCGTCTGGCTCGGCGGGTCCGGCAACGACGCCGCGGCCTGTCCCACCGCCAGCATCAGCAACGCGAACACGGCCAGGCGTGCCCGGGGGCGGCAATGACGGGCGTGGGCCGGTCCGTGCGATGGCCAGTACATCCGCTCTCCTGCTGTCGGTGGCGGTAACGTCATGACAGGGTAAGGCAATAAAAACGGACCGGCGCTGCAGTGCCTCGCAGCGCCGGTCCGCGGTGACGGTCAGAACGTGAAGGTATGGGTCAGCGACACCATGCGGCCACGGCCGGAGAAGAAGTTCTGCCAGCCCGGCAGCTGCGACCAGGTCAGCACGTACTGCTTGTCCAGCAGGTTCTCGATGCCCAGCGACAGCTTGCCGTAGGTGCCGGTGTCGTAGTTCATGCTGAGATCCCACAGCGCGTAGCCGTAGGTATCCTCGTCATTGCGATACACCGCACCGTTGGACGGATTGACGAAGGTCTCGCGCAGGTCACGGCTGAAGGTACGACTCACGCCCAGCGTCGCGTCGAAGCGATCGTTCGGCGTCCAGGTCAGCGAGGCATTGACCTTGTCCGGCGAGATATCGAGGATGCCCATCTCCTTGTTCAGGCCCGAGCCGTCGTAGTACTGGGTCTGGCCGCGGATCCGCGAGTACAGCAGCGTCGCCTTCCACTGGTCGTTGAAGGTCCAGGCGCTGTTCAGTTCAACGCCTTCGATCCGGGTCGGGGCGCGGGTGAGGATGAAGTCCTCGGTCACCTTGTCCACGGTCAGCGATGAGCCGAACTCGGACGTCGAGCGGTAAGCCGACATCCCGACCTGGGCCTGCTCGCCGCGCCAGTTGAAGCCCACTTCCTTGTTCTTGGTGATCAGCGGCTGCAGATCGGCGATGCATGCCACTGCCTTGCACGGGCTGTTGGCCTGGATGTTGCGCAACGGGATGCCCACGTTGGCGATACCGAAGCCTTCCGAGTAAGAGGCGAACACCGACCACGCATCGGTGATGCGCCAGATCGCACCGAAGTTGGGCAGGTTGGCCTTGTAGTCGAGCTTGCCGCCCTGCACCGGGGTGAAGTCGCGGTAGGCGGTGGTGGTGTAACCGTCGATTTCCAGCTCACCGTCTTCGCGGCGGATGCCGGCATCCAGCGTCACCGGGCCGATGTCCCAGCTCAGCTGCGCGTACGGCGCCAGGCTGGTGTACTTCATCGGCGGCACCCAGACCCGGTCGGTCAACGCCAGGCGCTGTTCCGCCGTGTCTTCCACCAGGTCCAGGCCGGTGCGCAGGCGCAGGCCTTCCACCGCGAACAGGCCACTGTAGGCATACGCCGCGCGCAGCCCCTTTTTCTCGGAGTTGATCTCCGACTGGTCCCAGATGCGCTGGTCTTCCGGCGGGGCCGGCTTGACCAGCTGGCGGTCCGTACCGTTCTCCGGCACATAACGCATCGCCTGCTTGGCCCAGTACAGGTCCACGCTCAGGTCACCGCCGAAGAAATCGGCATGGGTGTACTTGGCAGCGAACTGTTCGAAATCGTTGAACTCGGCCAGCGAATCCTTGATCGAGCCCTTCTCGGCGGTATTGGTGCTCGGCACCGGGCACTCCACGGCGTCGTAGCGGCAGCCTTCGACCGGAATGTAGTTGTGCTTCCCACCGATATGGAAGTTGCTGTAACTGGCCTGGATGCGCTGCATCTGGCCCTCGCCGAAGTTGTAGCCGCCCTTCAGGAACAGGTTCTTGCTGTAGGAATCGGACAGCGAGCCGGAGGTGTTCAAGCCAACCCGGCGGCCGTCGCCGTCGTAGGCGATGCCGCGATCGATGTAGGCGCCGCTGATCAGGAAGTCCGCCGCATCGCCCTTGAAGGTGTGGGTGATGCCGATCTTGGACTGGCCGCTGTCATCCTTGAACTGGGTGCCGTAGCGCGTGCTCACCGTGGTCTGGTGGCCCTCCACTTCCGGATTCTTGGAGAGATAGTTGATGACGCCACCGGCACCGCCGATGCCTTCGGCGGCCGACGGGCCGTTGATGACCTCGATGCGGCCGATCACGCCCATGTCGGTGAACGTGCCGTTGCGGCTGCCTTCGCGCAGCGGGGAGCCCTGCGGCACACCATCGAACAGGCGCAGCGCGACGCGGCCGCGCAGGGTCTCGCCACTGTTGCTCATCGCCTGGGAGGATTCGGAGTAACCGGGCACCATGCGTGCCAGCACGGCCGTGGCGTCTTCGGTCAGGTTGAGGGTGCGCTGCACCTGTTCCTGGTTCACGACGGTCACTGCACCGGGAACCTTCTCGATCGAAATCGGGGTCCGGCTGCCGGTCACGATCACCTGGTCCAGATCGGTGGGCGTCGTGCTCTGCGCCATGGCAGGGCTGATGACACAGGCGAACAGTGCAGTGCTGATGGCCGCGGAAAGTGGCTTGATCATTCGTTTCTCCCCCCCAAAAAAAGGAAATGCGGGACAGCCGGCCGGGGAGCCGTCGCCACCGATGACGCGCGTGGGCTTTCGCCCTTCCGCCGGTCGATGCGGCTCCCTTGCGGGTCTCCACGTCCTGTCCGGCAACGAGGCGAGAGCCTAGGCGCGGCGTCATGGCGATAGAACTGCGCTCAGGTATGTTCAAAGCCTAGGATTTGTTTCGCTTCGCACCGCGCACCGCGCGAAAACCCGTGGTGTCAGCGTTGCGGCTCGGTCAATGCGACGCGCGCTTCCTCCAGCAACACGTTCACCAGGCGGATGCGCACCGACGAACGCGACCAGACCACGCCAATCCGGCGCGGTTCGCTGCACTGCGGCAAGGGAATGCGCACGACATTCAAGCCTTCCGGCCATGGCTTGGCCCAATCCGGCACCAGTGACACGCCCAGCCCGCGGTCGACCATGACCGCGATGGCGTTGAGTGCATTGAGCTCGAACCGCTCGCGCGGCACGATCCCGGCCTGTCGCAGGTAGTCATCGGCGAGGCGACCGCCCCATTCGTGGCGGTCGTAGCGGATCAACGGCTGCTCGCGCAGCAGCTCGTGCGGGTCACGGCTGCCCAGATGGGCCGGCGCCAGCACCACCAGTGGTTCTTCGCGCAGCTGCTGCCACTTGCAGGTCTTGGGCAGCGCGAAGGGGGCCTGCAGCACCATCGCCGCATCCAGATCGCCAGCCTCCACCGCCCGGTACAGATCGGCCGAGTAGCCCGGCTTGATGAAGACGTTGATCTGCGGGAACGTCGCCACCATCCGCGACAGGATGTCCGGCAGCAGGCCGGCCAGCGCGGTCGGGCACGCGCCCAGCCGCAGCTCGCCGGCCAGGTCGTTTTCGTTGGCCACGCTGCGCAGGTCGGCCACCTGGCGCAGCAGGTCGCGCGCCCGCTGCAGGATGCGCGCGCCGTCCTCGGTGACGCTGACGGTGCGCCCGGCGCGGGCGATCAGCGGCGCGCCGAGTTCACGTTCCAGCGTGCGGATCTGCTGGGCGACCGCGGCCGGGGTGATATGCAGCGAGCGGGCCGCGGCAGCCATCGAGCCGCGGTCCACCACTGTTACGAACGTACTCAGGAACTGGGTTTCCACGGATTACCTCTCAGCGCGTGAGCAACCTACACGAGCCACTGGCGCAATGCGATTGGACCAATGGCCCGTGCGCCGGCGCCTCAACGGTGCTGGTCATGGGGCTGCCGCTTCGGCCGGGGTATCGCGGTAGATGGTCAGCCCCTTCAGCGAGCGGGTGGGCGCCGGGAAGAACAGGCTGGCCACGTAGCCGATCACGATGCACAGCAGGATCGAGATCGCCAGATAGAAGTACGGGTGCACCAGGTCCATGGTCCAGCAGACCAGCGTGATCAGGATCGAGCCGGCCACACCGATCGCCACGCCCGGCGCGTTGGCGCGGCGGGTGAACATCCCCAACGTGTAGGCACCGGCAAAACCACCGCCGAGCAGACCGGCCAGTTCGATGGAAACATCGAACAGCGAATGGATGTCATAGCGGCTCATCACCAGCGCGATGCCGATGCCGATCAGGCCCACGCCCACGCCGGACCATTCGGCCACGCGCACGGCGGTTTTCTCGTTCGGGTCCTTGACCAGTTTCTGGTAGAAATCCACCGAGACCAGGGTCGAGATCGAGTTGATGATGCTCGACAGGGTCGACATCGCCGCGGCGAAGATGCCGGCGATGATCAGCCCGGTGACGCCGGCCGGCAGCTCGGCGGCGATGAACAGCGGGAAGGTCGCATCGATCGGCAGCAGCGGATTCAGGCGCTCGGGATTGTTGCGGTAGTACATCCACAGGGCCGTACCGATGCCGTAGAACACGAAGCCGCCGGGAATCATGATGGCGGCGAATGCCCAGATCGATCGCCCGGCTTCCTTGTCCGAACGCGTGGACAAGGTGCGCTGCATCAGCACCTGGTCCTTCGGGAAGGTCAGCACCACATCGAACACGACCAGGAAGATGAAGCCCCACACCGTGGCCTTGGTCAGGTCGAAGCTGAAATCAAACAGCTTGGTCTTGTCTTCCGCCGCAGCCGCACTGAGCAGCTGCGGCATGTCGCCACCGGTCTGCAGGAAGATGAAGCCGATCGCGAACAGCGCGCCGCCGAACATCACGATCACCTGCACCACGTCGGTCCAGATCACCGCCTTGGAACCGCCGACGGTGGAGTAGATGATGGTGAACACGCCCATCAGCATGATCGACCAGACCACGTCCACGCCGGTAATGGTGGAGATCGCCAGCGCCGGCAGGAACAGGATCACGCTCATACGGCTACCGATCTGCATCACGATGCACAGTGCGCTGGACAGCATGCGGATCGCCGGGTGGAAGCGGGTTTCCAGGTAGGAGAACACGCTCATCAGGTCCAGCCGGCGCAGCAGCGGCACGATCCAGACCGCCACGAACATAAGGCCGACGACCGCGATCAGGTTGTTGGTCAGGTACTGCCAGTTGGTATCGAAGGCTTTGGCCGGGATGGCGATGAAGCTGATCGAACTGGTGTTGGTGGCATACAGGCTGATGCCGGCCGCCCAGAACGGAATCGAGCGCCCACCGACGAAGAAGTCCGCCGTGGAAGCGTTCTGGTCCTTGAGATAGAAGTAGAAGCCCATGCCCAGCATGGCCAGCAGGTAGATACCGATCACCGTCCAGTCCAGCCAGCGCAGCAGGTGCTTGCCGCCCTGCAGTTCGGCGTACTGGAACTGGCTGCCGGTAGCGCCCGCGGTGGCCCAGGCCAGCCCGTTGCCCCACGCCGTGACGGCCTGCGGTGCTGCGGCAATCGGTGTCTCCAGTGTCGTCCATGCGTCGGTGATGGTGTGGAAGGTGCGCGCGTGGGTCACGCCGCTCCTGTCCTTCACCAGCATCAGCAGATGCGCCTGGCCCAGCGCGCGCATCGAGCCGGCCACGATCGTGCCGTCCGGCGACGCGACCTGCTGCCAGCTGGCGTCGACGTTGCGGCGCCACAGCTGATCGCTGCCCGCGCTGGTGGCCAGGCCCAGGTACAGCGCGCCTTTCTGCGCCTGCAATGCGCTGGCAACCCCCTGCTGCGGCAAGTCCTCCAGATGCTGCCAAGTGGCGGTGCCTGCCGCCGCGGGACGGCGGTAGAGCTGGGCGCTGCCAGCCGCGTCGGTGCCCACCAGATACAGCGCGTCACCAAAGGTGGCCGCCCGCGCGTTGCGCAGCGGCTCAGGCAGCGCAATGGCCGCGCCGAAAACCAGCGCGCCGTTGTTCAGGACCACCGGCTGCAGGCGGTCGCCGAGCGCATCCCGGCCCTGCAGCAGATAGGTGCGCCCGGCCGCGCTGACACTGCCCTCAAGCCCGTCCAGCTGCCCGGCGGCCGGCGCCGGCAACGCATCCCACGCTTTGTTGTCGGCGCGCAGTTCCCAGGCACCGTCATGGCCGAGTGCCACCAGGCGCCCGTCCACATGTACCAGCCCGCCCGGTGCGATCTGCGCCGGCAATGCCGGCAGGTTGCCGGCCGCCACCGTAGTCAGGCTCTCGGCGGCCACGGCGCCACTGCCGGCAAGCAGGACAGCGGCGGCAACCAGCCGCACGCTGCGCGCGCAGCGCCGGAGCACAGTGGAAAGAAACGCGGACGGTGCAGGCTTGTGCATGAAATTAACCGGAAAAAGTGCGGCAACGCCGAAGCCGGCAAGAGCGCAGGTAAGAGACAGTGGTCGATGCATCCCGATACCGCAATCAGGCAACCGGGGGAGAAGACGCGGCAAGCAGGGCTTGAGCACGGCGCAGGTACGGCAGGTCGATCATCCGGCCTTCAAACAGGAACGCGCCGTGTCCCTGCCCTTCGGCACCGGCGGCGGCGGCAACAATCCGCTGCGCCTCCGCGAGCATCGCCGGCGGCACGCTGAAGGTGGCGTTGGCCAGGGCAACCTGGCGCGGGTGGATGCAGCTTTTGCCGATGAAGCCCAACTGCCGGGCCATCTGCGCCTCGGCCAGGAAGCCGTCGCTGTCAGCCACGTCCGGAAATGCGCCGTCGCAGGCGAACACCTGGGCTTCGGCGGCCGCCAACCGCAGCGCGAACAGCGTGGCATGCACATTGCTCGGCTCACGGTCGATGCCGTTGGGCGAAAACAGGTCGCCCAGTCCCAACTGCAATCCGGCCACGCGCGGGTGCGCGCCGGCCAGTTCGGCGGCGATGCGCAGGGCCTTGGGGGTTTCGATGTTGATCAGCAGCCCGATCGGGCGCGTCACGCCGTTGCGCTGCTCAGCCTGTTCCAGCCGTACGATGGCCGCCAGCAGCTGCGCCACCGATTCAATCTTGGGCAGGTTGAGCAAGTCCACACCGGGGAGCGCCACGGCATCCAGGTCCGCGCCGAAATGGGCGCTGTCGGTACCGTTGCTGCGCACGATCAACTGCTTGTCACCGGCGCCGCCCCGCACGCGGCGCAGGAAGCCGGCGACCTGGTCGCGGGCCTGGGCCTTGCCGGCCTCGGGCACCGAATCCTCCAGGTCGAAAGAGAGCGCATCGGCCTCGCCGGCCATGGCCTTGTCGAACAGTTCCGGTCGGGCGCCGGGGACGAACAGCTTGCTACGCATGGTTTTCCCTCATCAACCCGCGCAGTCTGCAGAATTGGAAGCCCTTTAAAAGTGCGGTCCCGGACATTCATTGGATAGCATTTGTTTTGACCGCCCACTGCGCTGCAGTGCACCACGAGCAGAACAGCGTCGAACATCACCGTGTTGCCCGCACAATCCATTGCTGGAACCTGCCGTGGTGACCGCCCACGTCGCGTCTCGGGCGGTCACCCACCAAACGCGTCACGAGGACTGCTGCCGATGCATGAACCCACCCTGCCGTCGACAACCATCGTCCGGTGCATGCAGCACCTGCACGCGCCGAGCTCGGCATGACCGGCCCCACCCTGGTGCTGGATGGAAGCGCCATCCACGACATCGCCGGCTTCTACGCCGAGATCAACCGCGTGTTCATGGCCAGCGAGGACTGGCAACTGGCCCCAAGCCTGGATGCGCTGGATGACCTGCTCTACGGCGGCTACGGCGCACTGGCCGGGCACGCATCCGCCACCGTGCACTGGACACACATCGCACACAGCCGCGCCGCGCTCGGAGTGGCGGCCACCCGCGCCTGGCTGCAGGAAAAACAGGCGCGGCCCGGCGTGTTCAATGCCGCGAGAATCGCCACCCAGCTGGACGCGCTGGAACGCGGCGTCGGCCAGACCTATTTCGACATCATCCTGGAGGTATTCGCCGCCCATCCCACCTTGCAGCTGCGCACGGACTGAGCGGCTGCGGGGCGCGCCCATCGAGCCGACGGGTAGTTGTGGCCCTGCTCGCCACCTTCTGGAGCCGGCTTGTCAGTCAAGTTGCTCGTAGCTACGATCATTCAAACGCGGAAAAGCACTCACCTTGGGTTGGCAGCCCCGTAGTGGATGGTCGGGCTGTGTTCTCATTGATGAGCCGTCGAGCTCTCCAATGCGAAGCCGATAGCGCTGGAAAGCCAGAATCCGTTCGGCAGGTGAAGGAGTATCTGCAATGAGTAAAGGAAACACGAGTGGCGGTGGCGCGAAGTCCGGGGGCGGTGGAAGCAAGGCAAGCGCCCCTGGTCCTGATGGGCGCGGTCCGGGGAACGCCGGCGGCTGGCCCAGCACAACGGGAAAGCCTTCAGGCGGAAGCCGTAGCAACGCACCTCCCCGCGGCAAGTAACGGTGCTGAAGGGCGTCGACGCTGACGTCGACGCCCTTTCATTCGATCCCGCCTCCGGTTGCCGGCTGACAGGCGCCCCGGCCTATCAGGCGCGCGGCGCAAAAGGTTGCCAACGGTCTCCCAGTCCGATGTGAGGGTCAGGGGTCCGGATACTGGGACCGAAATGCCTTGAGACGTTCCCGGCACACGCCAAGCCGTCGGCATCGGCAAATCAGTCTTTTTCGACGACCATGGTCCAGAGAACGGTGACCATTCCGGGCTTGGCTGGATCCATGGTGCTCTGCGGGAACACCGACACAACCTTCCACCCTTTCGAATACAGCTGCGGAACGGTCACTTGGCCAACCGACTTGCATTGGAAGACGGTGCTGTCACTGAAGGGGGTCATGACCCCGGCCGGTGTGATTTGTTCAGTGGCGAGGCAAACCTCTCCTTGCGCGGCAGAAGCGGAGCCGGCCACGGCGAGCAGGGAGGCAAAAGCAAACGAAGTCCAGCGCATGAGCATTCCTTGGCGAGCCGACGTCGTGGCGGCGCTCAGACGATAGCGTATTGACACGGATGGGTGAAATGATTGGGCGCGGGCCCCCTCTCCCTTGACCACTGCCCACCAGCCCGCCCTCACGGGGCGCCTTGGCTCCCGATCAGCACGCCATAAGCCTTGCCTCCCTTGTCCACCGCACGTTCGACGACCCTGGCGCGCTTGGCTGCGCCCCATGGACAGGGATACGACGTACCGAAAGCTCCATCACCTGCTGGCGGGTCAGACTAAACTTGGTGACCTCGCGCCGTGTGGCGCGGCCCGTCGCACCATTTTTTGGCATGATCGTCCGCGTCCCGATTGGCGTCGCAACACGATCTTTGGCTCCCGACGAGCCGTCGCAGCACCATCGCAACAAAAAATCCCGTTACTTGCCGCTTTCGGCGGCAACCCGCGTTCACCGACCGAGACGCACTCCATTGCAAGCCACTGATTCAAAACAAAAGAACAGCAGCACCAAGGCCTCGGCCGAGCACACCCCGCTGATGAAGCAGTTCTTCGCCGCCAAGTCCGACTACCCGGACCTGCTGCTCTTCTTCCGGATGGGCGATTTCTACGAGCTGTTCTACGACGACGCCCGCAAGGCGGCGCGGCTGCTGGACATCACCCTGACCCAGCGCGGCAGCTCCGGCGGCGCGCCGATCCCGATGGCCGGTGTGCCCGTGCATGCCTACGAAGGCTATCTGGCGCGTCTGGTCGCCCTGGGCGAGTCCGTGGCGATCTGCGAGCAGATCGGCGACCCGGCGCTGGCCAAAGGCCTGGTCGAGCGCAAGGTGGTGCGCATCGTCACCCCCGGCACCGTCACTGACGAAGCGTTGCTGGACGAGCGCCGCGACACCCTGCTGATGGCCCTCTCGCGGGGCAAGAATGGCTACGGCCTGGCCTGGGCCGATCTGGCCGGCGGCCGCTTCCTGGTCAACGAAGTCGATTCGGACGATGCGCTGGAAGCCGAGCTCGCGCGCCTGGAACCGGCCGAGCTGCTGGTGCCCGATGAAGAGAACTGGCCCGCCTTCCTGCAGTACCGCAATGGCATCCGCCGGCGCGCGCCCTGGCTGTTCGATGCCGACAGCGGCCGCCGCCAGCTGCTGAATTTCTTCAAGCTGCATGACCTGACCGGCTTCGGCATCGACGACAAGCCGCGCGCCACCGCGGCCGCCGGTGCCCTGCTGGGCTATGTCGAAGAGACCCAGAAGCAACGCCTGCCGCACCTCACCGCGATCGCCACCGAAACCGCGAGCGAAGCCATCGCCATGAACGCGGCCACGCGCCGCCATCTGGAGCTGGATACGCGCGTCGATGGCGATACCCGCAACACCCTGCTCGGCGTGCTCGATACCACGGTGACGCCGATGGGCGGTCGCCTGCTGCGGCGCTGGCTGCACCGCCCGCTGCGCCTGCGCGAAGTGCTGGTGCACCGCCACGATGCGGTCGCTACGCTGATCGATCGCGGCGCCGAGGGCGACGTGCGCGATGCCTTCCGTGCACTGGGTGATCTGGAACGCATCCTCACCCGCGTGGCGCTGCGCTCGGCGCGCCCCCGCGATTTCTCCACGCTGCGCGATGGCCTGGGCCTGCTCCCCGAGGTGCGCGCGGTGCTGGCCCCGCTGGATTCGCCGCGGCTGATCGCGCTGCACGATGCGCTGGGCTCGCATGACGAATGCGCGCATCTGCTGGCCAGCGCGATCGCCCCGACCCCGCCGCTGAAGCTCAGCGATGGCGGCGTCATCGCCGAAGGCTACGACGCCGAGCTCGACGAGCTGCGTCGCCTCTCCACGCATGCGGACCAGTTCCTGATCGATCTGGAACAGCGCGAGCGCATCAGCAGCGGCATCGCCACGCTGAAGGTCGGCTACAACCGCGTGCACGGCTACTACATCGAAATCAGCAAGGGGCAGTCGGAGAAGGCGCCGGTGCATTACACGCGCCGCCAGACGCTGACCAATGCCGAGCGCTACATCACCGAAGAACTGAAGTCCTTCGAAGACAAGGTGCTGTCCGCGCGGGAACGCTCGCTGACCCGCGAGAAGTTCCTGTACGAACAACTGCTGGACATCCTCGCCAGCGGGCTGGAGCCGCTCAAGCAGTGCGCCGCCGCGCTGAGCGAGCTGGATGTGCTGGCCGGCTTCGCCGAACGCGCGCAGGCCCTGGACTGGGCGCGACCGGAACTGGAGACCGGGCCGTGCCTGAAGATCGAGCGAGGGCGTCATCCGGTGGTCGAAGCGGTACGCGAGCAGCCGTTCGAACCGAACGACCTGGACCTGCATCCGGACCGCCGCATGCTGGTGATCACCGGCCCGAACATGGGCGGTAAATCCACCTACATGCGCCAGAACGCACTGATCGTACTGCTGGCCCACATCGGCAGCTTCGTGCCGGCCAGCCGCGCGGTGATCGGCCCGATCGACCGCATCCTGACCCGTATCGGCGCCGGCGACGATCTGGCCCGTGGGCAGTCGACCTTCATGGTCGAAATGGCCGAGACCAGCTACATCCTGCACCACGCCAGCGCACAGTCGCTGGTGCTGATGGACGAGATCGGCCGCGGCACGTCCACCTACGACGGCCTGGCGCTGGCCGATGCGGTCGCACGGCATCTGGCTTACCAGAACCGCTGCTACACGCTGTTCGCCACGCACTATTTCGAACTGACCGCGCTGGCCGACGAACAACACGAAGGCGGCGCCAGCGGCATCGCCAACGTGCACCTGGATGCGGTGGAACACGGCGACGCACTGGTCTTCATGCACGCCGTGAAAGATGGCCCGGCCAACCGCAGCTTCGGCCTGCAGGTGGCCGCACTGGCCGGCCTGCCGAAATCGACCGTCGCCCAGGCGCGGCGCCGTTTGGCCGAGCTGGAGCAGCGCAGCCATGAGACGCAGTCCGCCGTGGTGGACGCGCAGGCGCTGGATGCACCGCAGCAGTTCGGGCTGTTCAACGCACCCAATACCGCCGCACAGGATGCGCTGGCCGCGATCGATCCGGACGAGCTCACCCCGAAGCAGGCACTGGAAGCGCTGTACCGGTTGAAGACGCTGCTCTGAGGGAGCGTCCGGGCTGGCCACGACCAACGGTCGTGGCCTACCGCCACAGTGCGGTAGTGCCGGCCGCTGGCCGGCTCCCCGCAGAGCGGGTAGCACCCGACCGTTGGTCGGGTGTCCGCGCGGGCCCGCGTGAATTCTTCGCATTCCCGTAGTGAACGCAGCGCTATGCTCGGGCGGTTCCCATCCCTGCCCTGGAGTCCGCCGTGAATACCGAATCACTTGCCGCGTCCCTCTTCCAGCAACTGCAGCAGGGCCAAGGCCTGCAGCAGGTCTCCCAGCAGCTGGGCATCGACCCCAACCAGGCCAGCACCGCCGTCGGCGCCGCCCTGCCCCTGCTGCTCGGCGCGATGGGGCGCAATGCGCAGGAACCTCAAGGCGCACAGGCACTGCTGGGCGCGCTGCAGCGTGATCATGCGCCGGCCAGTGCCGGGAGCGGCGTCGATCTGGGCGGGCTGCTCGGCAGCGTGCTGGGCGGCGGTGGCGGCAATGCCACCAACGGCGCCGGGATACTCGGCCACATCTTCGGCGGCAACACTGACCGTGCCACCCAGGGCCTGAGCCAGGCCACCGGGCTGGACAGCAGCAAGACCAGCCAGCTGCTCGCGATCCTTGCGCCGATCGTGATGTCCTATTTGGCCCAGCGCTTCGCCAGCGGCGGCAACGCCAGCCCCGGCCAGCTCAGCCAGGCCCTCGGCCAGGAAGCCCAGAGCGCCAACAGCGGTGGCCTGCTGACCTCCGTGCTGGACCAGGACGGAGATGGGCAGCTGGGCGTCGGCGATCTGCTCAAGCTCGGCGGCGGTCTGTTCGGCAAGCGCTGAAGGCAATCGCTCGAAATAGCCTGCGCCTATCGCATTGGTTGATTCATTCGAATGTACCGAATGAACGGCAGTGATTACCGTGTGGGCACGCCTTCACATCGCGGTGCTTTACGGCCAGGTGTGCGGGCAACCTTCCCGACGTCGCCATCGCCTCCCCACGCCGATGGTGGCCACGTTCGCCAGTACACAGGTAGATACCCATGAAAAGCGAAGCCAAGTGCCCGTTCAACCACGCCCTCGTCGGCGACGCCACCACCAACCGCGACTGGTGGCCCAAGCAGCTTCGGGTGGACCTGCTCAACCAGCACTCGACCCGCTCGCATCCGCTGGATGAGGCATTCGATTACGCCGAGGCCTTCAAGGGCCTGGATTACGCCGCACTCAAGGCCGACCTCAAGGCCTTGATGACCGATTCGCAGGATTGGTGGCCGGCCGACTTCGGCCACTACGGCGGCCTGTTCGTGCGCATGGCCTGGCACAGCGCCGGCACCTACCGCATCGGCGATGGCCGTGGCGGCGCCGGCCGTGGTCAGCAGCGCTTCGCCCCGCTCAACAGCTGGCCGGACAACGTCAGCCTGGACAAGGCACGCCGCCTGCTGTGGCCGATCAAGCAGAAGTACGGCCAGGCGATCTCCTGGGCGGACCTGCTGGTGCTCACCGGCAACGTCGCGCTCGAATCGATGGGCTTCAAGACACTCGGCTTCGCGGGCGGCCGTCCGGATACCTGGGAACCCGACCAGGATGTGTACTGGGGCCGCGAAACCACCTGGCTCGGCGGCGATGTTCGCTATGCGCATGGCTCCGAAGGCGTGCAGGAAGACCACGGCGTGCTGGTCTCCGATGATGACGCGGATGGCGACATCCACTCGCGTGATCTGGAGAACCCACTGGCCGCCGTGCAGATGGGCCTGATCTACGTCAATCCGGAAGGCCCGGACGGCAATCCCGATCCGCTCAAGGCGGCCTTCGACATCCGCGATACGTTCGGCCGGATGGCCATGGACGATGAGGAAACCGTCGCGCTGATCGCTGGTGGCCACAGCTTCGGCAAGACCCACGGCGCCGGCCCGGCCGACAACGTCGATGTGGAACCGGAAGCGGCGGGCCTGGAAAGCCAGGGCCTGGGCTGGGCCAACCGATTCGGCACCGGCAAGGGTGGCGACACCATCACCAGTGGCCTGGAAGTGACCTGGACGCGCACGCCGGCGCAGTGGAGCCATGACTTCTTCGAGATCCTGTTCGGCCACGAGTGGGAGCTGACCAAGAGCCCGGCCGGTGCGCACCAGTGGGTGGCCAAGGACAGCGAGGCGATCATTCCCGACGCGCACGATCCGTCGAAAAAGCACCGCCCGACCATGCTCACCACCGATCTGTCGCTGCGTGTGGACCCGGCCTACGAGAAGATCTCGCGCCGCTTCCTGGCCGATCCGCAGGCCTTCGCCGATGCCTTCGCCCGTGCGTGGTTCAAGCTGACCCATCGCGACATGGGCCCGCGTGCACGCTACCTCGGCCCGGAAATTCCCGCCGAAGAATTCGTCTGGCAGGACCCGGTGCCGACCGCTCCGCAGACCCCGCTCAGCGCGCAGGACATCGCCGCGCTGAAGCAGCAGATCGCCGCGACCGACCTGAGCGCGGGCGAGCTGGTCTCCACCGCGTGGGCATCAGCCTCGACCTTCCGCGGTTCTGACAAGCGTGGCGGCGCCAACGGCGCGCGTGTGCGCCTGGCCCCGCAGAAAGACTGGGCCGTCAACCAGCCGCAGCAGCTGGGCAAGGTGCTGGCCGCACTGGAGAAGATCCAGGCCGGCTTCAAAGGCGACGGCGGTGCGCCGGTATCGCTGGCCGACCTGATCGTGCTGGCCGGCAATGTCGGCGTCGAGCAGGCGGCCAGGGCCGGTGGCCATGAGGTCAGCGTGCCGTTCAACCCCGGCCGTACCGATGCCAGCCAGGACCAGACCGATGTGGACTCGTTCGCGGTGCTGGAGCCGTATGCCGATGGTTTCCGCAACTACGTCAAGGGCCGCTACAACGTGCCTGCCGAAGCGCTGCTGATCGACCGTGCGCAGCTGCTCACACTGACCGCGCCGGAGATGACCGCCCTGGTGGGCGGCCTGCGGGTGATCGGCACCAACGTCGGCGGCGGCCAGGAGGGCGTGTTCACCGATCGCGTCGGCACGTTGAGCAACGACTTCTTCGTCAACCTGCTCGACATGCGCACGCAATGGGTAGCCAATGGCGACAACTACAGCGGCCGTGACCGCGCGACCGGCGCGCAGCGCTGGAGCGGTAGCCGCGTGGACCTGGTGTTCGGCTCGAACTCGGTGCTGCGTGCACTGGCCGAGGTCTACGCCAGCGCGGACGGCGAGAAGAAGTTCGTCCGCGACTTCGTCGCCGCCTGGGCGCGGGTGATGGAGCTGGATCGTTACGACCTGCGTTGATTCACCACCGTAGCCATACACAACGACCGGGCCGCATGGCCCGGTCTTTTCATGCGTGCGGTGCGCGGCTCACAGCGCGTCCAGATCACCCAGCGCACGGATCAGCCGGCGCGCGCGTTTGTCCGGCTTGTGCTCCGGCGGCTGGTAACCGTTCTTCGCCGCGGCACGCTGCAGGCGAAGCTCCGCGCGGCGTGCAAGCGAGGCCTCGCTCTCGGCGTACAACTGCTGGGCCACCGGGGCCGGGCCGCGCATCTCGCTGAGCCCAAGCACCTGGATATCGAACACTTCATCGCCACGGCTGATCTGCAGCGCTTCGCCCACGCGCACCGCGCGCGAGGATTTCGGGCGTTGCCCGGCCACATCCACCTTGCCGGTCTCCACCGCCTGTTTGGCCAGGCTGCGGGTTCGATAGAACCGTGCGGCCCAGAGCCACACATCCAGCCGCACGGCGGCCAATGGGGTTGCTTCGATCATGCGGGTGATTCAACTCCCCGGCTCAGCCGGTCGTCGGTTCAGCGGTTGCGGTGCCGATGGATCGCCACGGCAGCCAGTGCCACCGATCAGCGTGGGAACCCCCGCATCCAGATCGCGTCGCTGGCTGCCGACCTGGCATTCCGGTCGGTCCATGGGCCGTACCTGTGCGTCGCGCAGGCGGTCGTCCGTACTCGAACATGCGGCCAGCGAGGCGCCAATCAAGAGGGCCAGCGCGGTGGGGATGAACCGGTCATCCAGAAGGATCTGCAGCCGGCCAGCGGCCGGCACTACCGGGGCAGCGGCTGACGTGCGTTGAGACGCGGAAGTACGCATCGCGATATCCCCTTGATGGGCTTGGTGCTAGTGTGCCGCTCTCTGAGCTCGATCTCCAGCGCACATGGCCAAAGCGCCGCTTGACCTGACCACGGGCCCGATCGGGCGCAATCTGTTCCTGTTCGCCCTGCCGATCCTGGCCGGCAACATCGCCCAGTCGATGAACGGCTCGGTGAACGCGATCTGGGTCGGCCGCTTCCTCGGCGAGGCGGCGCTGACCGCCACCGCGAACGCCAACAACATCATGTTCTTCCTGATCGGCTCGGTGTTCGGGATCGGCATGGCCGCCTCGATCCTGATCGGCCAGTCGATGGGTGCCCGCGACCTGCCCCAGGCCCGGCGCGTGATGGGCACCAGCGCCACCTTCTTCATCGGCCTGTCGGTGGTGATCGCGATCGCCGGCTGGTGGCTGTCGCATCCATTGCTGGCGGCGATGGGCACACCGGCCGAATCACTGCCGCTGGCCGAGGCCTACCTGCGCATCATCTTCCTGGCGATGCCGACGCTGTATGCCTTCGCCTTCCTGAGCTCTGCGCTGCGCGGCGTGGGCGACTCCCGCACGCCGTTCCGCTTCCTGCTGCTGTCGGTGGTGCTGGATATCGGCTTCAACCCGCTGCTGATCTTCGGCATCGGCCCGTTCCCACAGCTGGGCATCGCCGGCGCGGCGTGGGCCACGTTGATCGCGCAGACCCTCTCACTGCTCGGCCTGCTCTGGTACATGCGCAACAAGCGGCATGTGCTGTGGTTGGGGCGCAAGGACATGGCGCTGTTCAAGATCGATGGCGAGATCCTGCGCGCCTTGGTGGTCAAGGGCGTGCCGATGGGCCTGCAGATGGTGCTGATCTCGCTGTCGATGATCCTGATGATGACCATGGTCAACAGCTACGGCACCGACACCGCCGCCGCGTATGGCGCCTCGCTGCAGCTGTGGACCTACGTGCAGATGCCGGCGATGGCGATCGGCGCGGCGTGCTCGACCATGGCCGCGCAGAACGTCGGCGCGCAGCGCTGGGACCGCGTGCGCGGCACCGCCCGCAGCGGCGTGCTCTACAACTTCCTGCTGACCGGCGTGCTGATCCTGCCGCTGATCCTGCTCGACCGATACACGCTCGCCCTGTTCCTGCCCGAAGGCAGCCAGGCGCTGGAGGTGGCGCGCCACCTCAACCACATCGCGGTGTGGTCGTTCCTGTTCTTCGGGGTGAACTTCGTGATCTCCGGCGTGGTGCGTTCGACCGGCGCAGTGATTCCGCCGCTGCTGATCCTGGCCGCCTCGCTGTGGGGCATCCGCGTGCCCTTCGCCGAGCTGCTGCAGGACCGCTGGGGCGCCGACGCGGTGTGGTGGAGTTTCCCGGTCAGCTCGTTCTGCGCGATGCTGATGTCGCTGGCGTATTACCGCTGGGGCGGCTGGCGCAAGGCACGCATGCTGCCCAGCCATCACGAGGAACTGGCCGCGCCGGCCGAGGTCCCCGCGTCGCCGCCGTCGCCGGTGGCGGACCCGAATCCGACCACGCCGCTCCAGCCCGCCCGCGTGGGCACCGCACGGCCGGATTAAGCCATGCGCCCCTGCAGCAGCGTCTTCCAGGCAGGCAGTTGGTAGCGTCGCCGCTGGTACCGCATCAGCAGCGCCATCATCACGCCGAACAACAGCCCGGCCATGACAGCACTGCCAACGGTGATGCCAAGCGTGAGCGAGCCAAGATCCAGGACCAGCCCCATCAAGCCGCGCCACAACACGCCCCACAACATGCCAAACAGCCCGCCCATCACGAACAGATTGGCACCGAAGCTGGCGAGCAGCGGTGGCGGCACGCGCAGCCCCATGCGCCACAGCAGCCGATGCAGCGCCGGTGCGCGCATGCCGGCAGGCACGTTGGCGTCGGCCATGGCCTGCAGCGCGTGACGAACATCAGCGGGATAACGGTCCATGTGCTTCTCCATCACGAGGCCACAAATGCAAACGGCCACCCGAAGGTGGCCGTTTGAGGCGACAACCGAAGTTGTCGGCCGGGAATTACTGGGCAGCCTTGGCAGCCAGGCGCGCGGCCTTGGCCTGCGCAGCAGCAGCCAGATCTTCCTTGATGCGGGCAGCCTTGCCTTCCAGACCACGCAGGTAGTACAGCTTGCCGGCGCGGACCTTACCACGACGCTTCACTTCGACCGAGTCGATGATGGCGCTGTGGGTCTGGAAGACGCGCTCG
>Ga0308171_1000432_pt1 | contig 94504 bp, 90 predicted proteins | sample PhyGR1_FD_202135 | JGI IMG/M metagenome (GOLD analysis project Ga0308171, IMG submission 202135) | Phyllosphere microbial communities from UC Gill Tract Community Farm, Albany, California, United States - DLSLSG.R1 | ecosystem: Host-associated > Plants > Phyllosphere > Unclassified | place: USA...
TCGACGAGCAGCTCCTGCCCAAGAAGATGGCGCTGCCGATCTTCGCCTCCGACGCCCTCTCCTCCGTGGCCTACGCCCCGCAGGAGCTGCTGATGATCCTGCTCATCGGCGGAACGGCCCTGCTGACGCTCAGTCCGTGGGTCGCCGTGGCCGTCGTGACGCTGCTCGTCGTGGTCGTCCTGAGCTATCGGCAGCTCATCAAGGCCTACCCCTCGGGCGGCGGTGACTACGAGGTCGCGAGCAAGAACCTCGGTGAGGTCCCCGGGGTGATCGTCGCCGCAGCACTCCTGGTGGATTACGTGCTCACGGTCGCCGTATCGGTGGCATCCGGGGTCGACAACATCATCTCGGCGCTGCCGGAACTGAATCCGTTCCGCGTCGAGATCGCCGTCGGATTCGTGATCCTCATCGTCATCGTGAACCTCCGCGGCGTGCGCGAGGCCTCGAGCGTCTTCGCGATCCCCACCTACCTGTTCATCGGCTCGGTCGGCATCATGATCGTCGTCGGCCTCGGCCGAACCCTGCTGGGCAACGCCCCGGTGGCCGAGAGCGCGCAGTACGCCGTGCAGGCGGAATCGCTCACGCAAGCGGCGTTGATCCTGCTCGTGCTGCGGGCGTTCTCGAGCGGCTGCTCGGCCCTGACCGGTGTGGAAGCCGTGTCGAACGGTGTCCCCGCCTTCCGGATGCCGAAGATCCGCAATGCCCAGACGACGCTGACCATGATGGGCGGCATCGCCATCGTGCTGTTCGCGGGCCTGACGATCCTCGCCCTCATCTCGGGCGTACACTACGCCGAGAACCCGTGCCACCTCATCGGCTTCGACTGCGCGAACAACCCGCAACCGAGCCTCATGGCGCAGGTCGCCGCCGCGACCTTCGGCATGGGCAGCATCCCGTTCTTCATCATCCAGGCCGCCACCGCGTGCGTGCTCCTGCTCGCGGCCAACACCGCGTTCAACGGCTTCCCGCTGCTCGGTGCGGTGCTCGCCCGTGACGGCTACGCCCCGAAGGCCCTGAACACCCGTGGCGACCGGCTCGTGTACTCGAACGGCATGATCATCCTCGGCATCGTCGCGATCGGCGTGCTGATCGTGTACCAGGCGAACCTCACGACGCTGATCCAGCTCTACATCATCGGCGTCTTCGTCTCGTTCTCGCTCGGGCAGATCGGCATGGTGAAGCACTGGCGTCGCGCGCTGCGGGGGCTGAAGGACCTGCCGCCCGAGGCCGCCAAACAGCAGTCCGCCGCGATCGAGCGCCGCTCGGCGATCTCGGGCCTGTGGATCAACTCGGTCGGCGCCGGCATGACCGTGCTCGTCCTGCTGATCGTGACCATCACGAAGTTCACGCACGGCGCCTGGCTGGTCTTCATCGCGATCCCGATCCTCGCGGTGCTCATGCTCGGGGTGAACCGGTACTACCGCGACGTCGAGCACGAGATCCAGATGGATGACACGGTGCACTTCGGCGCATCGGGCGACGTCGCGATCGTCCTCGTCAACCGCCTGCAGAAGCCGGTGATGAAGGCGATCGACTACGCCCTCGCCGCCAAGCACGACAAGACGCTCGCGGTGCATGTCGCCATCACCGACGAGGAGTCGGCAAAGCTCCAGAAGGAGTGGGCCGATCACGACATGCCGATCCCGCTCGTGATCATCGAGTCGCCGTACCGCACCTACACCTCGCCGGTGTCGAGCTTCATCAAGTCGTACCGCGAGAAGCACGGCTCCTCGGTCGTGACGGTCTACCTGCCGCAGTTCATCGTGGGGCACTGGTGGGAGTCGATCCTGCACAACCGCCGCTCCCGCCGCCTCGCGCAGCAGCTCATGCTCGTGCACGGCGTCTCGATCACGCTGGTGCCGTGGCTGCTCGACTCGTCCGAGGTCATCTACGGCCGCCGCTCCCGGCCCCTCCCCGGCCAGCAGCGCGGCGGGCAGCCCGTCGCCCAGGTGCCGGCGCGGCCCGCGCGGAAGGCGCCCGGCGACTCGGCATCCTGAGTCCGTCCGCGCGCCCCCGCTTCCCGCGAGACTGCATCTGGCTGACAAATCCACTGCGCGCTGCAACGGGTTTGTCAGCCGGATGCAGTCTCGGGGTCGGGTGGGCGGGGAGAGTCGGGAGAGCGGGCGGGCAGTAGACGCGGCGGCGAGATCGCGAGAGGGTGGGGCCATGCCGATCCTCGCCCTGCTGACCCTCGCCGTCATGGTGATCGCGCTGATCGACGCCATCACGCGCCGCGACGACCAGGTCAAGCACATGCCGAAGTTCGTGTGGGTGTTCTTCATCGTGCTGCTGCCACTGATCGGGTCGATCCTGTGGTTCACGATCGGCCGCGAGTACGAGCAGCGGGCGGCGCCGATGTCGTTCGGCGATCCGCGGCGGTGGCAGAAGGATGCCGAACCGGCACCCGCCCCGCGCACGTACGACGCGCGGAGCACCGAGCAGCAGATCGCCGACCTCGAGCGCGAGATGCACCTCGCCGACCTCGAGGAGCAGGTGCGGCGGCGGCGCGCGGAGGGCGGCTCCGCCTGAGCCGTCAGAGTGCGTCGATCAGATCCCGCATGAGCTGCGACGGCGTCGTGTGGCGATCGTGTGCCACCTCGTCGAGCTTGGCCCGACGAGCGGCGTCGAGCCGGAGAGTGAACGGGCGGGCCTTCGCGCCGACGCTGACCGGCCGACCAGGCTGAGACGGACCGAGGTGCCCTCCGGTGTAGCCCCTCTCGGACTCGGCTTCAGCGGCCCACTCCTCGATGTCGTCATCGGTGAACGGGAGCCCGTTCACGTCGGAATACTCCTTCATTCGCTACCTCCCCAATCCGACTTCCCTCAAAATCTTCTTCGTGGCGGGCATCGCGTGGAAGACCAGCCATCCGTCCGGCTCCTCCTCGACCGCGATGTACTCGAGCAGTCGACCTCGGGAGTCCGGCCCGACGCCCACCCACTGAACGGGGTGCGTGTCCCGTGCGCGCACTCGGAGCGATGACTCGAAGGCCGTCCGCACGTCGTTCTCGGTGACCTCGGGATGCCGCAGGGGCACTCGCTGATGCACACGCACTCGCACCGGCGCTCCCGTTCTCTTTTCGTACTACAAGTAGTGTAGTACGAAATCTGCTCAGTCGCTCGGGCGCCGGCGCATCCGCTTGACGTCGGTGCGACGCTGCTTGGCCTGCAGGCGGCGCTCTTTCGAGCCGCGCGTCGGCTTCGTCGCGCGACGCGGCGGCGCCGGAGCGCGCACGGCGTCAGCCACGAGCGCGGCGAGCCGCTCCCGCGCGGCGTCGCGATTGCGCGCCTGATGGCGATGCTCCGAGGCCGCGATCGTCAGCACCCCGCCGACCAGCCGGTTCCCGAGGCGATCGATGAGCCGCTCGCGCTGGACGGGTGACAGGACCGTCGAGGCTGCGGCATCCCACATCAGTTCCACGCGCGAGTCGGTGGTGTTCACGCCTTGCCCGCCCGGGCCGGATGACCGGGAGAAGCGCCACGACAGCTCGGACGCGGGGATCACCAGTCCCGCGCTCACGCGCACGTCGTTCTCAGCCATGCCTCCATCATGCGCGGTCGGCGGCTCTCCGTGAACGGGCAGCGTCGAGACTGCATCCGGCTGACAAGTCGGCGTCAGCCTGCAACGGAGATGTCAGCGAGGTGCAGTCTCGCGAACAGAACGCCCACGCGGACGCCGCGCAGGACACGGGGCGAGCCCGCTCCCGGTGGACCGGCCCGCCGCCCGTAAGCACCCCGTATGCGTCCGCCAACGCCCCGTAGGGAAAGCGTAAGGACGCTCGGATGCCGCGCATCCGGGGCGTTGGATCGACAGACGTGCCGCCCCTCGGCATCCGCGAATCCGCGGCCCACCCGATCCTGGAGTCGTCGTGCTCGATGCCGTCTTCCTCGCCGCGACCGCAGCGCTCTTCGCGCTGGTCGCGCTCGTCGCCAAGGGGGTCGAGAAGCTGGGCCCTGAGGCCCGCCCCTCGTCCGCCCGCCCCGCAGGACGCGGAGGCGACCGCTCGTGATCTTCTTCTCGATCCTCGCCGCCGTGCTCGCTGTCGCGGCCGTCGTGTACCTCGTGGTCGCCCTCGTGCGTCCGGAGAAGTTCTGACATGTCGATCGTCCTGACCAGCCTCACCCTGGTCGTCGCCCTGGGCCTGGCGTACCGCCCCCTCGGCGACTACATCGCCCGCATCTACACCGGCCAACGCGACCTCGCAGTCGAACGCGGCACCTACCGTCTGATCGGCGTCGACCCGCGGAGCGCCCAGACCTGGGCGGCCTACCTGCGGTCGGTCCTGCTGTTCTCGTTCGTCGGCGTGGTGCTCGTCTACGCCCTCATGCGCCTTCAGGCGGTGCTGCCCTTCTCGCTGGGCCTCGACGCGCCCGGCGAGGCCCTCTCGTTCAACGCCGCCGTCTCGTTCGTCACGAACACCAATTGGCAGTCGTACGGGGGCGAGTCGACGCTCGGCTACACCGTGCAGTTCGCCGCGCTGACGGTGCAGAACTTCGTGTCGGCCGCCGTCGGCATCGCCGTGGCCATCGCCCTCGTGCGCGGCTTCGCGTACCGCCGGAGCGGTGTGATCGGCAACTTCTGGGTCGACCTCGTGCGCGGCACGTATCGCCTGCTGCTGCCGTTCTCCGTCATCGCGGCCATCGTGCTGCTCGCGGGTGGTGTCATCCAGAACCTCAACGGATTCACGGATGCCACGACCCTCAGCGGCGCGGCTCAGTCGATCCCGGGCGGGCCCGTGGCATCCCAGGAGGCGATCAAGCTCCTCGGCACCAACGGCGGCGGGATCTTCAACGCCAACTCGGCGCACCCGTTCGAGAACCCCGCCCCGTGGACCAACCTCTTCGAGATCTTCCTGATGCTCGTGATCCCGTTCTCGCTCCCCCGCGCGTTCGGCCGGATCGTGGGCGACGACCGCCAGGGCTACACGATCCTCGGCGTGATGGGCGCGATCTTCGTGGCATCCACGGCTCTTCTCACCTGGGCCGAGATGGCCGGCGCCGGAACCGCCCCGATGCTCGCGGGCGGCGCCATGGAGGGCAAGGAGGTGCGCTTCGGCATCTTCGGCTCGACGCTCTTCGGGACCACCAGCACGCTGACCTCGACGGGCGCGGTCAACTCGATGCACGACAGCTACACGGCGCTCGGCGGCATGATGCCGATGATCAACATGATGCTCGGCGAGATCGCCCCCGGCGGTGTCGGCTCGGGCCTCTACGGGATGCTGATCCTCGCCGTGATCGCGGTGTTCGTCGGCGGGCTGCTGATCGGTCGGACGCCCGAATACCTGGGCAAGAAGATCGGGCCGAAGGAGATCAAGCTCGCGAGCCTGTACATCCTGGTGACGCCCACCCTCGTGCTGGCGGGGACCGCGCTGAGCTTCGGGATTCCCGGCATCCGGTCGGATGTCGAAAGCACGTCGATCCTCAACCCGGGCGTGCACGGACTGAGCGAAGTGCTCTACGCCTTCACCTCGGCCGCGAACAACAACGGCTCCGCCTTCGCGGGGCTCACCGCCAACACCCCGTGGTTCAACACGGCCCTGGCCGTGGCGATGCTCCTCGGACGTTTCCTGCCGATCGTCTTCGTGCTGGCTCTCGCCGGTTCTCTGGCGGCACAGGATGCCGTGCCCGCCACCGCGGGAACCCTGCCGACGCATCGCCCGCAGTTCGCGGGTCTGCTCGCCTGCGTGGCCGTGATCGTGACGGCTCTCACCTACTTCCCGGTCCTCACCCTCGGACCCCTCGCTGAAGGACTTGTTCGCTGATGTCCACGTTGACCACCTCCCCGGCGTCGCAGCCGGCCCCTGAGCCTGTCGAAGGGTCCGGCGCCGCGGCCCACGCCCCGCGCCGCGCCTTCAGCGCCGCACAGATCGTCGCCGCCCTCCCGGGCGCGGCCAAGAAGCTCAACCCCGCCGCCCAGTGGCGCAACCCCGTGATGTTCCTCGTGTGGGTCGGTGCGGCGCTGACGACGCTGATCGCGATCGCCGAGCCGTTCCTGGGGGACGCTTCGACAGGCTCAACGTCCGAAAGCCTCCCCTTCGGCTTCACCTGGGGCATCGCCGTGTGGCTGTGGCTCACGGTGTTCTTCGCGAACATCGCCGAGTCGGTGGCCGAGGGGCGCGGCAAGGCCCAGGCGGCGACCCTGCGCAAGACGCGCACGACGACCTCGGCTCGCCGGGTGATCTCGTACTCGCCGACGGACCCCGCGGCATCCGGGGCTGCGACCGAGGATGTCCCCTCGGGTGACCTGCGCATCGGCGATGTCGTGCTCGTCGAGACCGGGGAGCTCATCCCCGGCGACGGTGACATCGTCCACGGCATCGCGACCGTCGACGAATCGGCGATCACGGGCGAGTCGGCCCCGGTCGTGCGCGAGTCGGGCGGTGACCGCAGCGCCGTCACCGGCGGTACGCGTGTGCTGAGCGACCGGATCGTCGTGAGGATCACGTCGAAGCCCGGAGAGACGTTCGTCGACCGCATGATCGCGCTCGTCGAGGGCGCGTCACGCCAGCGCACGCCCAACGAGATCGCGCTGAACATCCTGCTCGCGAGCCTGTCGATCGTGTTCGTCGTGGTCGTGCTGGTGCTGAACCCCATCGCCTCGTACGCGGCGTCCCCCGTCTCGATCCCCGTGCTCGTGGCGCTGCTCGTGTGCCTCATCCCCACCACCATTGGCGCGCTGCTGAGCGCCATCGGCATCGCGGGCATGGACCGCCTCGTGCAGCGGAACGTGCTCGCGATGTCGGGCCGCGCGGTCGAGGCCGCGGGAGACGTCACGACGCTGCTGCTGGATAAGACCGGCACCATCACCTACGGCAACCGTCGGGCCTCGGCGTTCGTGCCCCTGAAGGGGGTCGGCGGGCCGGAGCTCGCGGAGTACGCCTCGCTGTCGTCGCAGGCCGACCCCACGCCCGAGGGCGTCTCGGTCGTCGAGCTCGCCGCCGCGCAGGGGATCGTCGCCGAGCTGCCCCGGGGCGCCGATTCGGTGCCGTTCACGGCGCAGACCCGGATGAGCGGCCTCGACCTCGCCGACGGCACACAGGTGCGCAAGGGCGCCGCATCGGCCGTGGTGGCGTGGCTCGCGGCATCCGGATCCCCCGTTCCCGAGGCGCTGCGCGCGCAGCTGCAGGGCGAGACGGATGCCATCGCCCAGTCGGGCGGCACGCCGTTGGTGGTCGCGACGTGGACGCCGGCGGGGGGACCAGTGGCTTCGACGAGCTCAGCCACCTCCGCCGCCGCCGCTGCCACCGAGGTCCCTGAGCCTGTCGAAGGGACCGGCCGCGTGCTCGGCGTCATCCACCTCAAGGACGTCGTCAAGGACGGCCTGCGCGAGCGCTTCGGGGAGCTGCGGGCGATGGGCATCCGCACCGTGATGATCACGGGCGACAACCCCCTCACCGCGAAGGCGATCGCGGCCGAGGCGGGCGTCGACGACTACCTCGCCGAGGCCACCCCCGAGGACAAGCTCGCGCTCATCCAGCGCGAGCAGGAGGGCGGCAACCTCGTCGCGATGACCGGCGACGGCACGAACGACGCCCCCGCCCTGGCGCAGGCCGACGTGGGCGTCGCGATGAACACGGGTACCTCGGCCGCGAAGGAGGCCGGCAACATGGTCGACCTCGACAGCGACCCGACCAAGCTCATCGACATCGTCCGCATCGGAAAGCAGCTGCTCATCACGCGCGGCGCGCTGACGACGTTCTCGCTCGCCAACGACATCGCGAAGTACTTCGCGATCATCCCGGCGATGTTCATGGGCGTGTTCCCGGGCCTCGCGGTGCTGAACATCATGCAGCTGTCGTCGCCGGCATCCGCCGTGCTCAGCGCGATCATCTTCAACGCGATCGTCATCATCGCGCTCATCCCGCTGGCCCTGCGCGGCGTGAAATACCGCGCGGCGAGCGCCTCGAGCATCCTCAGCCGCAATCTGCTCGTCTACGGGCTCGGCGGCGTCCTCGTCCCCTTCATCGGCATCAAGCTCATCGACCTCGTCGTGAGTCTCCTCCCCGGCTTCTGAAAGGCCCCGTCATGCGCACCACCCTGCGTACCGCCGGCGTCGCCGTCCGCGCGATGCTCGTCTTCACCGCCGTCCTCGGCGTCGGCTACATGCTGCTCATCACCGCGATCGGCCAGGTCGCGCTGCCCTTCCCAGCGAACGGCTCGCTCGTCCGCTCGGCCGACGGGACGGTCACGGGCTCCGAGCTCATCGGGCAGTCGTTCCAGGATGCCGACGGCCAGGCGCTCCCGCAGTACTTCCAGTCGCGTCCCTCCGCCGCGACCTACGACGGCGCCGCCTCGACCGGGTCGAACCTCGGGCCCGAGAACCCCGACCTCATCGCGTCGATCCAGCAGGGGCAGTCGGACTTCCGCGCCCTGAACGGCGGTGGGTCGGTCCCGGCCGACGCGGTGACCGCGTCCGGTTCGGGCCTCGACCCGGACATCTCGGTCGAGAACGCCGAGCGCCAGGTGGAGCGGGTGGCGGAGGCCCGTGGCATCCCCGCGTCGGAGGTCTCGGCGCTGGTCGCGGAGCACACGCTGCCGCGCGACCTCGGGTACCTGGGCGACCCGCGCGTGAACGTGTTCGAGCTGAATCGCGCGCTCGATGCCCGTTGAGCGACGAGAATCGCTGACATGACCGCCGTCGCGTCCTTCGCACCCGCCGTCGCGCCCCTCGCGCGGCGGCGGGATCGCGCGGTTCCGGTCCCTTCGACAGGCTCAGGGACCTCTGCCGCGACAGCGAAGGTGGCTGAGCTCGTCGAAGCCACCGGGACCCGCTCGATGCCTCCCCCTCCGACATGCTCGCGGGCATCCACCGGAGGCGCGTCGTGAAGCGCGGCACGCTGCGCGTCCTGCTCGGCATGGCCCCGGGCGTCGGCAAGACCTACGAGATGCTCGAGGAGGGCCGCCGGCTCGCCGCAGAGGGCCGCGACGTCGTCATCGCCGTCGTCGAGACCCATGGACGGGCCGCCACCGCGGCGCAGGCCGAGGGTCTCGAGGTCGTCCCTCGTCGGACGGTCGCCCACCGCGGGGTCGCGCTCGACGAGATGGATCTCGCGGCGGTGATCGCGCGGCATCCGGATCTCGCCCTCGTCGACGAGCTCGCCCACACCAACGCGCCCGGGTCCACCAACGACAAGCGCTGGACAGACGTCGAAGAGCTCCTCGACGCCGGGATCGACGTCATCACCACGGTCAACGTGCAGCACATCGCCTCGCTCAACGACGTCGTCGAGAAGATCACCGGCGTGACGCAGCGGGAGACGGTTCCGGATGCCGTCGTCCGCGCGGCCGACCAGATCGAGGTCGTCGACCTCGCGCCCCAGTCGCTGCGGGACCGCCTGTCCGCCGGGTTCGTCTACCCCGCCGAGCGCATCGACGCGGCCCTGTCGAACTACTTCCGCCTCGGCAACCTCACGGCGCTCCGCGAACTCGCGCTGCTGTGGCTCGCCGACGAGGTCGACTCGGCTCTGCAGCGGTACCGCACCGAGCACGGCATCGAGGGATCGTGGCAGGCCCGCGAGCGTGTCGTCGTCGCGCTGACCGGCGGGTCCGAGGGAGAGACGCTCCTCCGCCGCGGCGCCCGCATCGCCGCGCGCTCGGCCGGCGGCGAGCTGCTCGCCGTGCACGTGTCGACGCAGGACGGGCTGCGCACGAGCAACCCGGCGGCTCTGGAGACCCAACGCGCCCTCGTCGAGCAGCTCGGCGGCACGTACCACCAGGTCGTCGGCGACGACGTCGCCACCGCGCTCGTCGACTTCGCCCGCTCGGTCAACGCCTCGCAGCTCGTCATCGGCGTGAGCCGACGCGGACGCCTCGGGGCGGCCCTGACCGGCCCGGGCATCGGCAACACCGTCATCCGCGCCTCGGGTGACATCGATGTGCACATCGTGAACCACGCCCGGGCGGGCGGCCGCTTCGCACTCCCGCGTCTGACCGGCCCCGCGCTGAGTAGGAAGCGCCGGATCCTCGGTTTCGTCACGGCGCTCGTGGGCGGCCCGATCATCTCGCTGCTCCTGCTGGCGACCGGCTCCGATGACTCGATCACCACGGACGTGCTCAGCTACCAGCTGCTCGTCGTGATCGTGGCCCTGATCGGCGGTATCTGGCCCGCTGTCTTCGCGGCCGTCCTGTCGGGGCTCACCCTCGACTTCCTCTTCATCGCCCCGCTGCACACGGTGACCATCAGCGACCCGGTCCACGCGATCGCCCTCGTGCTGTACGTCGTGATCGCGATGCTCGTCAGCGTCGTCGTCGATCAGGCCGCCCGCCGCGCGCGCGCCGCGCGTCGCGCCTCCGCCGAAGCCGAACTGCTCGCCACGGTCGCGGGAAGCGTGCTCCGGGGCGAGGTCGCCGTCCCCGCGCTCGTCAGTCGCGCGCGCGAGGCGTTCGGTCTCGCCGGCGTTCGGCTGATCGCCGCCGACGGACGCGTGCTCGCCACCGACGGCGAGCCGGTCCGCGACGACCGGCGCACGACGGTGCCGGTGGGCGACGGACGCGCCACCCTCGAGCTCCACGGCGGAGACCTGGATGCCGGCACCCGCCGCCTCCTCGACGTCGTCGTCGCGCAGCTCGCCGCCGCCCTCGAACGCGCCGACCTCGCCGAGACCGCCGCCGAAGCGGGGGCGCTGGCCGAGACGGACCAGGTCCGCAGCGCCCTGCTCTCGGCCGTGAGCCACGATCTGCGTCGGCCCCTGGCATCCGCCGTCGCCGCTCTCGGGGGACTACGCGCGGCCGGCGACCACCTGTCGGAGGACGACCGTCGCGAACTCATCGAGACCGCCGACGAGAGCCTCGCCACGCTCTCGGTGCTGGTCACCGACCTGCTCGACGTCAGTCGCGTCCAGGCCGGCGTGCTCGCGGTGTCGCTCGCGCCGGTGGATGCCGCGGACGTCGTGATCGCCGCCCTCGACGAGCTCGACCTCGGGCCCGACGAGGTCGAGCTCGCGCTCGATCCGGACCTCCCGTCGCTGCGCGCCGACGCGGTGCTGCTGCAGCGCGTGCTCGTCAACGTCCTCGCCAACGCCCAGCGCTACACGCCCGACGGCGTGCGCGTGCGCATCGCGACGAGCCGACTCGGCGGCATCGCCGAGATCCGGGTGATCGACCACGGGCCGGGCATCGCCGTCGAGCGCCGCGACGACATGTTCTCGCCGTTCCAGCGCCTCGGCGACACCGACAACACCGCCGGTCTCGGCCTCGGTCTCGCTCTCTCGCGCGGCTTCGCCGAAGGGATGGGCGGCACGCTCGTCCCCGAGGACACCCCGGGCGGCGGCCTGACAATGGTGGTGACGCTGCCCGTCGCCGAGGGCGGCGCCGAGGCCGTGGCATCCGGAATGCGAGAGGACGCACCGTGAAGGTACTGATCGCCGACGACGATCCGCAGCTCGTCCGCGCGCTGCGGATCACGCTCGCCGCCCACGGCTACGACGTCGTGGCGGCGGCCGACGGCGCCGCGGCGATCACGCTCGCCGCGCAAGCCCACCCCGACATCGTGCTGTTGGATCTCGGGATGCCGCACCTCGACGGCGTGCAGGTCATCCAGGCGCTGCGCGGGTGGACGAGCGTGCCGATCATCGTCGTCTCGGGACGCACGGGCTCAGCCGACAAGGTCGACGCGCTCGACGCGGGCGCCGACGACTACGTGACCAAGCCGTTCCAGATCGACGAGCTGCTCGCGCGCCTCCGCGTGCACGCGCGCCGTTCGGCTCCGGCGACCGGCGAGGCGGTGGTGCGCTTCGGCTCCGTCGAGGTCGACCTCGCCGCGAAGGCCGTGCTGCGCGACGGCACCCGCGTGCACCTGACGCCGACGGAGTGGCGGATGCTGGAGTTCCTCGCCCGCAACCCCGGCTCGCTCGTCACGCGCCAGACCCTGCTCAAGGAGATCTGGGCGAGCGAGCAGGTCGCCGACAGCGGCTACCTGCGGCTCTACATGTCGCAGCTGCGCAAGAAGCTCGAGGCCGACCCGTCCAACCCGGTGCACCTGCTGACGGAGCAGGGGATGGGGTACCGGCTGGTGGTGTGAGGCGGCGGGTTCGGCCGCCCGCCGGGGCCGCCCGCCCGCCGGGCCGAACTCCTAAGCCCCAGCCGTCGCCGCGGGCGCCCGAGGCCATCCGCCCGCCGGGCCGAACTCCTGAAAAACCGCACCGGCCTCCGGCCCAGCCGACGCCGCGGGCACTCGGGGCCGTCCGCCCGCCGGGCCGAACTCCTGAGAAACCGAGCCGCCGGCCGTCTTACCCTCCGGTTCCGGCCCCAACCGAGCGAAAACTCAGGAGTTTCGCACGGCCCCGGGTCGCGCCCGCACACTCGACCGAGCGAGAGCTCAGGAGTTTCGCACGCTCTCTGTCTCGTCGTCGGCCGCGGACGCCTCGAACTCCGCCTGCACCCGCGCGCAGCGGCACGCGTAGACGATCGAGTGCAGCAGCATCAGCGGACCTCGCCGACCGTGTGGCATCCGGGACACGGGAAGGCGATCCGATCGCCGACGTGCACGTCGCCCGGCAGCACGACCCTTCCGCACGCGGCCGAGCCGTGGGCGTCGAGCACGGCGAAGGGCTCGTCGTAGGCGTGCGAGACGCGACCGATCAACCGCGCTTCGCGCCAGACGACCTCGAGGCCCGCGACGCACGCGTCGAGGCGGAGCGCCGCGGGAGTGGCATCCGTCACCGTCGCCACCACCACGGTGGTCGACAGACTCGCGGATGCCACCCCTCCCGACGCCGGAATGACGGCGGGCCCCGTGCACACGCAGGGCGTGCCGCAGATCTCGGCGTACCGCCCGACCGACACCGCGCGGACGGTCACGTCGTCGAGCGTCGGCGCGGAGCCCGCGGGCCAGGCCGCGGCGTCGAAGGGCGCCGGGATGCTGGCGCGGAGGGTGGGGAGCAGGGCCGTGAGGGTCATGGCATCCGGTCTACGCCGCGGGATGGGTATGGTCAGCGGTCCTCACGGCTTCCATGCGGGGCGGCGCGAGAAGCTCACGGGGCTCCGGCGGGCCGAACTCCTGAGTTTCTCGTCCTCGGCGGCCGGATCGGGGCGTGCGGGACGGGCTGCATCCCGTTTCTCAGGAGTTTCGCCCGCCCGGCGGGCCCCGGCCGGCCCCGGCCCCCGGCGGCCCCAGCCGGCTCGGCCCCACCCGGCCCACCGGCCCACCGGCGCACCGCCCCGCCCGGCCCCACCGCCCCACCGGCCACCACCCACCCCGCGCCGCGTAGCCTGGAGGGGTGACCCTCCCCTTCGACGTCGACGCCGTGCGCGCCGACTTCCCGATCCTCGAGACCGAGGTCGACGGGCACCCGCTCGTCTACCTCGACTCCGGTGCGACGAGCCAGAAGCCGCGTGCCGTGCTCAACGCCGAACGCGACTTCCTCGAGCACGCGAACTCCGCCGTGCACCGTGGGGCGCACACCCTCGCCGCCGAGGCGACCGAGCTGTTCGAAGATGCCCGCGCCACGGTCGCCGAGTTCGTCGGGGCCGAGCCCGAGCAGCTCGTCTGGACGAGCGGCGCGACCGCCGGTCTCAACCTTGTCGCGGGTTCGCTCGGCTACGCGGGGCGCCTGCGCGAGGGCGACGAGATCGTCGTGACCGCGGCCGAGCACCACGCGAACCTCATCCCGTGGCAGGAGCTCGCCGCCCGCACGGGAGCGCGCCTGCGCCACATCCCGGTTCTCGACGACGGGATGCTGGACCTGCGCGCCGCGGCCGACCTCATCGGCGAGCGCACCAGAGTCGTCGCCTTCCCGCACGTCTCGAACGTGCTCGGCATCGTGAACCCCGTCGCGAAGCTCGTCACCCTCGCGCGCGGCGTCGGCGCGCTGACCGTGCTCGACGCGTGCCAGTCGGCGCCGCACCTCGCGCTCGACCTCCCGGCATCCGGAGTCGACCTCGCCGTGTTCTCGGGGCACAAGGTCTACGGACCGTACGGCGTCGGCGCGCTCTGGGGCCGCGACGAGGTACTCGAGGCGCTGCCGCCATTCACCTTCGGCGGCTCGATGATCACCACCGTCACCCTCGACCGGGCCGAATACCTTCCGCCGCCGCAGCGCTTCGAGCCCGGCACGCAACCGGTGTCGCAGGCGGTCGGCCTCGCCGCGGCCGTCCGCTGGCTCGGTGAGCACGACCTCGCCGCCGCGCACGCGCACGAAGCGGAGCTCGAGAAGCGCATGCGCGAGGGGCTGCGGTCGATTCCCGGCATCCGCCTCCTCGGAGACACGGATGCCGCCGAGCGCGTCGCCCTGCAGGCCTTCGCCGTCGAGGGGGTCCACGCGCACGACGTGGGCCAGTTCCTCGACTCCCGCGGCGTCGCGGTGCGCGTCGGTCACCACTGCGCGCAGCCGCTGCACCGCCGCTTCGGTCTCACGGCCACCGTGCGGGCGAGCGCCGCGATCCACACCACGGCGGCCGAGATCGACACGTTCCTCGACGCGGTGTCGGGCGTGCGCGGCTTCTTCGGGGTCGGCGCATGAGCGGGCTGGAGTCGCTGTACCAGGAGCTCATCCTCGACCACGCCAAGAACCGCCGCGGCTTCGGTCTGGCGGAGCCGGGCGCGCACAGCGCGACCGTGCACCAGCGCAACCCCGTCTGCGGCGACGAGATCACCCTGCGCGTCGACGTCGAGGGTGACCGCGTCGTCTCCGTCACGTGGGAGGGCGCCGGCTGCTCGATCTCACAGGCCTCGGCCTCGATGCTCGTCGCGCTCCTACAGGAGGACGGCGGCGACGAGGGGATGCCACGAGCCGAGGTCGAGGCCCTGATCGCGGCATTCCGCGAGGCGCTGCGCTCGCGCGGCAAGACCCCGCTCGACGAGGAGACCTTCGCCGACGCCGCAGCTCTCTCCGGCGTCTCGAAGTACACCGCCCGTGTGAAGTGCGCGATGCTCGCGTGGGTCGCGCTCGAGGAAGGGCTGCGGCAGGCCTGAGGCCGCGCCGGCCCGGGGCCGCCGTTCACAACCTCAGGGATGTGCATAAGCTCCGTCGCTATCCGCCGAACCCGGCTGAGGTTGTGCGCATCGCGGAGGATGCGCGCGCGCCCCGCGACGACCCTGCCCGCGCCGCAGCCGCACGCCGGCCGCACACAACCTCCGCAATACGCACAAACTCCGTCGCCCACCGCAGAACCCGGCTGAGGTTGTGCACATCGCGGAGGATCCTGGGCGACCGGCGCGCGCTACCCTGCCGTGAGACCACGAGAGGACGGATGCCATGGGCAACGGATTCAGCGCAGAAGAGCGCGCAGCGATGAAGCAGCGCGCCGAGGAGCTCCAGGCCATGAAGGGCTTGAAGGGCCTCGCGAAGCTCCAGAAGGAGAACGAGGCGTGCCTCGAGGCGATCGAGAAGCTCGAGGGCGTCGACCGCGCGGTCGCCGAACGCCTGCATGTGATCGTGCTCGAGGAGGCGGCGCATCTGAGCCCCAAGACGTATTACGGCTTCCCCGCCTACGCCAAAGACGGCAAGGTCGTGGTGTTCTACCAACCGGCGTCGAAGTTCAAGACCCGTTACGGCACGGTGAGCTTCGACGACAGCGCGCAGCTCGACGACGGCCCGATGTGGTCGGTCTCGTACGCGGTGATCGAGGTCACTCCCGAGGTGGAGCAGACGATCCGCGAGCTCGTGCGGCGGGCGGCGCCGGCGGCCTGAGCCCGTCCGCGGCCCCGGCGTGCCGCGCGAAAGGCGGGTTCCGCCCGCGCGGGCCGGGCGCGTGCTCGCAGAATCGCGCGTTTCTCGCAAGATTTCGGCCGGAACCTGCGAGAAACGTCGCTTCCTCCGAGGAAGAGACGGATGCCGCGGCCCCGAGGCCGCGGCATCCGGAGATCACGCGATGACCACGCGCTCCATCCGCTCGAAGCTCTGCTCCATGCCGTCGACCATGCCCGTGGCGAGGACGGCGTCGCGGGTGGCGGCATCCGGATACTCGATCAGCAGGGTCACGAGGGTCGCGCCGTCCTCCTCGTAGAACGACAGGTCGTTCGTCGTCGAGGGGTAGTCGGTGCCCGTCATGTGCTCGGTCTGCACGATGCGGCGCGGCGCGTCGAGAAGCAGGGTTTCGCCGTCGAAGCCGAACGGCTCCCCCTCGGTGCCCTCTTCGGGCTCCCAGGCGATGCGGTACTTCCCGCCCACCGAGACGTCGACCTCGCTGACGCTCATGCGCCACCCGTCGGGGCCGAGCATCCACCGACGCATGAGGTCGGGCTCGACGTGCGCGCGCCAGACGAGCTCGCGCGGACCGTCGATGAGCCGGGTGATGCGCACGTGCTGGTCGCTCAGCACCTCGAGCTGCGTGCCCTTGCCCTGCGCGAACTCGCGCAGCCCGAGCAGCACGGAGTCGAGCTGGTTCATCGCAAGGGTCGATCCCTCGACCGCGCCCATCGCGACAATCTGCTCGAGGGCGTCTGCCGACGCGAAGTGGCTGACGTTCGTCATGCGAGAGCCCTCGGGCGTGGCCTCGAAGGCGAAGACCATGCGCATCGACGGCATCCCCTCGATCGGATCGCCGTTGTCGTCCGCGAACGCGTCGATCACCTCGAACCCCCGCGGTTCATCGATCGCCGTGAACTCCCACGAGCCGCCCGCGCGCTCGCCCCGCGGCGAGGTCATGTGGTACTTCGCGTGCCCTCCGACGCGGAAGTCGAAGGCGCCGAACGTCGACGGCCACCCCGGAGGACCCCAGAAGCGCTCCAGCTGACGCGGATCGGTGAACACCGCCCACAGTCGCTCGGGCCCGACGGGGAAGTCGGCGACCAGGGTCATGGTGAGCGCCTCGGTGTCGCTCTCGACGGATGTGACGGGCATGACGGACTCCTTCGTCGGTTCAGTTCGCGGGTGGAGGTGTGGATGCCGCGGCCCCGGCGCCTTGGCGGCGGGGTGTCGCGGGCGCGGGTTCGGCCAGGAGGGCGTCGAGCCGGTCGATCCGGCCGCGCCACAGGTCTTCGTACGAGCGGAGCAGATTCTGCGCCCGGGCGAGGGCGGCGGGGTCGGCGCGCACGAGCCGCACCCGTCCTTCCGCGCGCTTGGTGATGAGCCGCGCCTCGGCCAGCACGGAGATGTGCTTCGACACAGCGGCGAACGACATGGCGTATCCCGCGGCGAGGTCGGACACCGACTGCTCGGCGACGAGCGTGCGCCGCACGATGTCGCGCCGCGTCGCGTCGGCGAGCGCGTGGAACACGCGGTCGATGTCGGCGTCATCGAGGGTCTTTTGTTTAACCATTTGGTTGTACGTTAATGCGCATGACGTGCGGGCGCAACCACGGGGTTGTCGGGAACGTGTTCGAGTGACACAGATCGGCCTTGCGTGAGACAGGCGGGCGGTCTCATGACATCGAGTGTCGCGACACGCGGGTGGGCGCCAATCATCGGCATCCAGACCGAGTACAGCCTGGTAGAGCGCAACGTCGACCGTGAGCTCCTGCCCATGGCCGAGGCGCTGAGCCTGAGCGCGGCCCTGTGGTCGCCGCTCGGCGGAGGATTGCCCACCCGCAAATACCGGCGCGGCACCGACGGGCGACTTACCGACCTCGGCGGCCGTTATCCACACGGAATCCAGAGCACAGAAGACAGCCGTCGTCGACGAGGTGCTCGCCGTCGCCGCCGAGGTGGGACGACCCGCCACCCAGGTGGCCATGGCCTGGGTCAACGAGCAGTCGGCCCGCCTGCCCCCGGGGTGGAGAGAGAAAGACGCAACGACCGCCTCCCCGCGCATCCCCGTCGCGTGAGGCGGAGCACGCCGAGCGATGACTACCCTCGAAGACGAGGACACTCAGCGATCGATCCCGGGAGGAACCCATGGCGTCCGCATCCCCCACGCTCGGTCGTCGCGAGCGCAACAAGCAGGCCAAGCTCGAGCGCATCGTCGCAGCCGCCGCTGAGCTGTTTGCGGCGCGCGGCGTCGACGACGTCACGACGCAGGAGATCGCCGACGCCGCCGACATCGGCACGGGCACACTGTTTCTCTACGCGCGGACGAAGGGCGAGCTCCTCCTGCTCGTGCAGAACGCCCACTACGAACGAGCACTCGCTGACGGGCGGGCGGCGGCGGAGGCGGCATCCGGCACGCTCGACGCCGTCCTGGCGCTGCTCACCCCGATCGTCGTCTGCAACCGGGTGCACGTCGAGAACGGTCGCACCTACCTGCGCGAGATGCTCTTCGGCGATGCCGAGGAACCGCACCACGCCGAAGCGCTGCGATTCGTCGCCGAGACCGAGCGGTCGTTGACCGAGCTCATCGCTGCGCACCCCGGCCGAACGCCCGACGACGCTGCGGTCCGCGCTCGGCTGATCTCGGCGGCGATGTTCGTCGCCATGGCATCCTCCGTCTCCGCCGAGATCACCGTCGACGACATTCTCGCCGCGGTGCGCGAACAGGCCGCCGTCGTCGTCGGGGGCTGACGGCGTCCCTCATTCCGACGGCGCGAGCACCTCGGGGTAGAGCGCCTCGACGGGCTGCGCGAGACCCGCGCGCACCTGACGGGTCTGCTCGTCGGCGAGAACCTCGAAGCGCCCCGCTTCGAGAGCATCGAACACCTGCGCCACGAGGTCAGCGGTCGTGAGCTTCGGGCCGCTCGCGTGCGCGGCCATGGGCGTGTCCACGTAACCCATGTGCACGCCGAGAACATGCACGCCCCGGGGCCCGAGCTCGAGGCGCAGCGAGTTCGTCGCCGACCAGAGGGCCGCCTTGGACGCGGAGTAGACGCCGCCGAACGCGTACCACGACGCAATGGAGTGGATGTCGACGAGGGCGGCGCCCGGTCGTCCCTCGATCAGCGGGGCGAACGCGCGGGCCACGCGCACCGGGCCGAAGAAGTTGACCTCCATGTTCGCGACGATGTCGGCCTCGTCGATGTCGACCAGGCTCGCCGTGGGCGGGTTGGCCCCGGCGTTGTTGATCACGACGGTGACGTCGGATGCCGCCTCGGCAGCCGCCCGCACGGATGCAGGGTCGGTCACGTCGAGCGTGAGCGGAACGACTCGCGGGTCTTCCCATGTGCGCGGCGTGCGGGCCGCGGCGTAGACGCGCGCGGCACCGCGGGCGAGGGCGTCGGCGACGAGCTCGCGCCCGATGCCCCCGTTCGCTCCGGTGACGAGGACGATGGCGTTGTGCAGAGCGGGCATGGTCGGCTCAGCTTTCGGTTCGGGTGAAGAAGGAGATGGCGGCGGGGGCGAATTGCTGCCAGTACTGGAAGATGCCGCCGTGCCCGGAGTTTGGGTAGATGATCAGCTCGGATCCCGGCATCCGCCGGTGCAGGTCTTCGGACAGGCGGCTCGGGACCATGCGGTCTTTGTCGCCGTTGGCGATGAGCACCGGACCGCGGAACACCGACAGGTCCAAGGGCGCCGACCGACCGTACCGCTCGATGGCTTTCAGCTGCGTGCGGAACGCCGAGAGCGACGCCGCCTTGTCGCGGCCGCGCGTGCGCTCCTCGAGCCGCGCGATGAACTCCTTGCCGGCCTTCTTGCCGGTGGCATCGCGGTTGAAGAAGAGGAATTCCTTCGGGTCGGAGCCGGTCAGCAGCGCACGAATCATGTCGCCGTATGTGACCCCGGCGACCTTGTCGATGTCCTTGCCCCCGCGCGGTCCGGTTCCGGTGAGCACGAGCTTGCGCACCAGTCCCGGATGCCGCACCAGGAGATCCTGCGCGATCATGCCGCCCAGCGAGAACGAGAAGACGTCGACTTTCGCATACCCGAGTGCCCGGATGAAGGCGTAGGCATCGTCGGCAGCCTCCTCGATCGTTCCGGGGACCTTGCCGGTGGAGGCGCCGACCCCGCGCTGATCGAAAGCGATGACGTGGCGCTCGCAGGCGATGGCATCCATGATCCGCGGGTCCCAGTTGTCGAGGGTGGCGCCGAGGTGCGTGAAGAAGATGACGGGGATCTCCTCGGCCCGGCCGAGCTCGCGGTAGGCGAACGTGATGCCGGCGGCATCGATGGTTTTCGTGGGAGCGAGCGCGTATGAGGTGATGACGCGGTCGCGGGGTGAGGTACTCATGTCGGTGTCCTTCGTGGAGGGGCGGAGAGCGGATGCCGAGGGCTCAGGCTCCGAGGATGACGGTCTTGCCGCGCGTGCTCGAGGTGTCGAGCGAGGCGAGGGCGGCAGGGGTCTCGTCGAACCTGAAGGTCGCGCCGACGATCGGCCGGATGACCCCGGAGTCGACCAGCTCGGTGATCTTGCTCAGCTGCGCGCCGTCGGCGCGCATGAAGAGGAACTCGTAGCGCACGCCGAGCTTCTTCGCCCGAGCGCGCACCTTGCGGCTGAGGGCAGCGAAGACCAGGCGCAGCAGAGGGTTGACATCGAGCCGACGCCCGAAAGCGGGCGTCGGGGGGCCGACGATTCCGACTGCCGTCCCACCGCGGCGGAGGATCAGCATCGACTTGTCGAGGTTCTCCCCACCGAGGCTGTCCAGGACGAAGTCATAACCCGAGAGCTGGACGGCGAAGTCCTGCGAGCGGTAGTCGATGACGACGTCGGCTCCGAGCTCTCGCAAGAAGTCGGCGTTGCGCGCCGAGGCGGTGGTGGCGACGTGCGCGCCCAGGTGCTTGGCCAGCTGGATGGCGATGGTGCCCACCCCGCCGGCGCCCGCGTGGATGAGAACCTTCTGTCCGGGCTGAACGTCGCCGATCTCTACCAGCGCCTGCCAGGCGGTCAGCGCGACGAGGGGCAGCGAGCCCGCCTCGGCGACGCTCACCGACGACGGTGCGAGGGCGAGATCGGCCTGGTCGACGGCGATGCGCTCGGCGAAGGTGCCGACGCGGTGGTCCCGCGGGCGGGAGTAGACCCGGTCGCCCGCGCGGAAGGCGCGCACGGCGGATCCGACGCGGATGACGGTGCCGACCACATCATGTCCGAGCACGAGCGGGAAGGAATACTTCAGAAACGCTTTGAACTGTCCGGTGCGGATCATCTCGTCGAGCTTGTTCAGACCCGACGCCTCGACGGCGATGAGCACGTCGTCCTTTCCGAGGGCGGGTTCGGCGACGTCCGCCTCCTTCAGAGGCCTGTTGTATCCGTCGATGACGAAGGCACGCATGTTTTCTCTCCTGCAGCGTGGGGAAGGTGTCAGCCGCGCAGGAAAGCGCGGATGCGGTCGGTGAGGGTGGCGGGGATCTGCGAGACGACGCCGTGACCGGCATCGGGCACGATAACGACCTCGATTCCGGGGAACGCCGCACGCAGCGCCCCGGCGTTGGTGACGGGGACGAGGACGTCGGCGTCGCCGTGGATGGCCAGGGCCCGCTCGACCTGGAGCGCAGCGGTGGGTGCGGGGAGTGCGCCGCGACGCGCCACGGCTCGCAGCTGCGCACGGATGATGCCGGGTGAGACGGCGGGCTCGCGATCGGCACGGGGTCGCATCAGTCGCGCTTGGTACGCGGCGGCGGACCATCGCCCGGCCGTGGAGCGGGTGAAGAAGAGCAGGGAGGTCGCCGGGCGGCCGGTGAGGGCTCCTCGGGCCGCGCCACGGAGCATGACGCCGGTCATGCGACGTAGCCCCGGGCCGCCCGTCGGAGCCGTGCTCGCGAGCACGACACGGCGCACGAGACCGGGTGCGCGCGCGATGATCTCCTGAGCGACCATGCCACCCATCGACAGCCCGAGCAGGTCGATCCGCGCCAATCCGAGGGCGCGGATGGCGGCGATCGCGTCGTCGGCCATGTCGCCGAGCGAGTCGCGCACCCGCCCGGTGGAGCGACCGACCCCGCGATATCCGAGCATGATCACACGGCGGTCGACCGCGAGCGGGTCGACGACCTGAGGGTCCCAGGCGTCGAGGTTCGCCCCGAGGTGGATGAGAGCGACGAGCGGGGTGGCGGTTCCGCCGCCGAGCTCGCGATGGGCGATCTCGAATCCGTCCACCTTGATGATCTGCGCGGCGGCGCGGTCCGCCGTCTGTGCTGTGGGGACTCCGTGATTCGCCATGCGCCGCCCTTCTGTTGACCGTTTCCGGATTCAACTCTTTTTCGAGTAGACTCATTATTGACTACACTCATACACGCTGTCAAGGAGGTCGAATGAGAACGTCCGAACCCGTCGGCCGACGTGGACGAGCCATGGCCGACAAGCGTCGACGCATCATGAACGCGGCGCGGTCGCTGTTCGCCGAAAGAGGCATCGACGGCGTCACCACGCAGCAGATCGCCGATGAGGCTGACGTCGCGATCGGCACCCTGTTCCGCTACGCCGCCAGCAAGGCGGAGCTGCTGCTGCTCGTCGAGAACGAGAAGTTCGCGGATGCCGTCGACCGCGGACGCCAAGCGGCCGCTGCGGCGATCTCACAGGCATCCCCGTGCGTTGAGGCCGTGATGGCGATGCTGGGGCCGGTGGTCCACTGCGTGCGCGAGCATCCCGCCAACGGGCGCGTCTACTTGCACGAGCTGATCTTCGGCGACCCAGCCGAGGTGAACCGCGCCGAGGGCCTCGCCGAGGCCTGGCGACTGGAATCCTCCATCGCCCGGATCGTGCATGAGGCCGGACGGACGGAGACGGACAACGCAGCCGCCGTGGCTCGCGTCGTCACCGCCGTCATCCACGTCACCATGACCGCAACGTTGCATCTGGATGCTTCAGAGCCCGAGGTGCGCGACATCATCCGCACCCAGCTGGACGCGATCCTGCCCAGCGATCACACGCGTTCACCCTCCCCCACCGAAAGAATGGATTCCCCATGCGTACCGTCCTGATCACCGGCGCCGGCCGCGGCATCGGCCGCAGCATGACCGAACACCTCAGCAAGAACGGGTGGGAGGTGTACGCCACCGCTCGATCGGCATCCGCTCTCGCCGAACTCGGCGCCCTCGCCCACGTGCACCCGGTCAAGCTCGACGTCAGCGACCGTGCCGCCGTCGCCGCCCTGCCCCGACACCTTCCTCGCACGCTGGACGCCGTCGTGAACAATGCGGGCATCTTCGTCAACGGTCCCCTCGAGGCCGTCGCCCTCGACGCCCTCAGCCGCCAGCTGGACGTCAACGTGGTCTCCCAGGTCGCCGTCACCCAGGCCGTACTCCCCCTGATCCGTCGCTCCCGGGGTCGCATCGCGTTCATCTCATCGACGAGCGGGCTCTACGCCATCCCGGGCACCGGCGCGTACAACGCGTCGAAGTTCGCCGTCGAGGCGATCGGAGACGCCCTGCGTATGGAGTTGCGCCCTTGGAAGATCCCGGTGTTGCTGATCGAGCCCGGCCCTATCGAAACCGGCATGTGGGGTGACGCGCTGGTGGCGTACGACCGCATGGTCGCGACCCTCTCACCTGAAAACCAAGCGCTGTATGCCCCTCACTTCGCCGGCAGCCGCAAGCTCATGGCGATGATCCAGAAGAACACCGCCGACCCGCTCACGGTCGCTCGCGCGGTGGAGCATGCGCTCACCGCCCGCCGACCGAAGCGCCGCTACCTGCTGGACGCATCGAGCCGTGCACAGAAGGCCTTCACGCGACTTGCGCCCGCTGCATTAACCGACGCGGTGCTCGCGAAGGCAACCACCGCCCCGGTGCAGGCGCGCTAGAGATCGAGGACGCTTCACGAGGACTGACTTCGACAGTCTGAGGTGAGGATCAGCTGCGCGTCACCTGAGGCTTGTCGCGGGGGTGCCGCGGTCATCGGAGCCGCGGCACGCGAATGGGACGAAGTCAGCATCGATCCGATGCGACACGATTGTTGATGATGCCACGCCTGCGCGTACCTCGGGCAGAGGCGCGCGACGCCTCTAGCCTCTGATCGCCGCGACGCGGCTGTGAGGAAAGAAGTGCCCGTTTTGCGTGACATTCAGTCATTCCACCGCGTTACCGACGGGAGTCGACCCCGCCGCCAACGCCCGCAGTGCAAGATGCAGCCCGCTCACTGCGGCGGGCGTCGATCGTGCGCGGGCGTCAGCCCCGCAGAGCCTCCAGCAACGCCCCCACGGGGTGGTCGCTCTCGACCGGGTGGCGCATCGGGAGGTCCTCGACGCACTCGTAGCGATTGCGGCGGCCCTCCTTCTCTCGCTTGAGGTAGCCGGCTTCGACGAGGTCGGCCAGGATGCCGTGCGCCGTGCGCTCGGTGATGCCGACGGCATCCGCGATCTCTCGGACACGCGCGCCGGGGTCGCGGGCGACGTAGATGAACACGTGGGCGTGGTTCGTCAGGAACGTCCAGGTGTTCATCTGGACAGCATAGTGACCGGCGCTACCGGAATCCAAGAACGTGTTACTTGTTGCCTGTGTTTTGACACACGTAATTTATTGCATGTAACGTGCTGCGCATGTCACCGCTCGCTCCGCTCCTGACGGCCGCGCTCCTCGCCGCGGTCGCCGCCGCCCTCCTGCCGGATGCCACGCGCCACCGCACTCCGGGCTCGCTCGCCGTCTGGCCCGGAGTCGCCGCCGCGGCTCTCGCCACGCTCGGCCTCGCGGGCGCCCTCGCCGAACGCACCGACGTGGCCGGCGCCGCGCTCGCGCTACTCATCGTCGCCCTCACCGTCGTCGTGCAGGTGTACGCGAGCCGCAACCTCCGCGGCGACCCCCGCGCGCGCAGCTTCTTCGCGCTGTCGTCGCTCGCGGCACTCGGGTCGACGACCGCCATCGCCGCGGACGACGTCGTGCTGCTCGCCGTCGGATGGACCCTCTCGACGCTCAGCATGATCGCCCTGATCGCCTCGGGAGGCTCGGGCCCGCAGACGCGGATCGCGGTCCGGCGGAGCGCGGTGGCGCTTCTGATCGGGGATGCCGCGCTGTGGGCGGCCGCGGTCGTCGCCGCCGCGTCGACCGGATCGATGTCGCTCGCCGCCCTCGGCAGCCTCGAGAGAACGTCGGCGGCCCTCGTCGGCGCCCTGGTCGCGATCGCCGCGATCGCCCGCGCGGGTTCCTTCCCCCTGCACGGCTGGCTCCCGGCCACAGCCGCGACGACCACTCCCGTCTCGGCCCTCCTGCACGCGGGGTTCGTGAACGCCGGCGCCCTGCTCCTCCTGCGCTTCTCCGCCGTCCCCTCGGACCTCGGCCCCTGGATCGCGGGGATCGCCGGCGCGATCACGCTGGTCATCGCGACGCTCGCGATGCTCACCCGCGCCGACGTCAAGGGCCGACTGGTGCACTCCACCGCGGCGCAGATGGGCTTCCTCCTCCTCGTGTGCGCGCTCGGGGCCTATGGACTCGCGTTCGTCCACGTGATCGGGCACGCGCTCTTCAAGGCGAGCCTGTTCCTCGGGGCCGGGTCCGCGGTCGAGCACGCTCTGCGCGAGCGCCGGCTCCCCCACTCCACGCCCTCGCAGGTCGGCGGCGTCGTCGGGACGGTCCTCGTCCTCTCGGCTGCCACGGCCGCCCTCGTCGCGAGCGACGCGTTCACCCACCCGACCGCGGCCCTCCTCCTTTTCGCGATCACGACCGCGACGGTCGCCGGAGCACGGATCGGTGCGTCCTCGGCGCGCGTCTCCACCCGCGCGGGACTGCTCCTCACGCTGGCGCTCGCGGTCGTCGGCTACGTGGCCGTGGTCTTCCCGGGAGCCGAGGCACTCGTCCCCGTCACGGGGGCGGCTGTCCTGCCGTGGGGCGTCACGGTCGCGGTCTTCCTCATCGCCGCGGCATCCCTCCTCGCCATCCGCTCCGCGAGGCCGCTCTCCGATCGGATCTTCGCCTTCGCTCTCGCGTGGGGACGGCCCCCGCTCGGTGCCCCCACCACCCCGTCCTGGGCTTCGGCATCCGCCGGCGGTCCCCTCGAGTACCGGAGCGTCTCATGACCACCACCACTCCTCCTTCACCGGCCACGATCCGGGGCTGGGTCGCCGCCGCCGGCCGCGCGATCTCCCCGCACTTCCCCCTCGAGACCTTCATCGCCCGCAACCCGGTCGCCGGTTACGAAGACCTCGACTGGGAGGACGCCCTCGCGAAGGTCGCCCGGGACCACGGCATCCTGCTCTCCCTCCCGGAAGAGCGCTTCCGCGAGTTGCACGCGCAGGGGCGGATCTCGTCCGACGACCTGCTCGCCGCCCTGCGCTTCACGGTGGCAGATGCCCGGGCGACCACCGTCCTGTCTCTAGGTCGGGTCCTGGCCACGGTCGGCGACGTGCTGCGGCAGGACCTGCTCGTTTCTCCGCCCATGTCCCCCGGTTCCTCTCTCCCGACGCCGGCGAGCGCGCTCTCCCCGCGCGTCCGCGCGCGGGTCGACGACCTGACCGCGCGGTGGCTGACGGCCACCCTTGGCGTCGGCGCCTGGGCGGGGCCCGTCCGGCGCGACGGCATGTGGACCGGCTGGCGGCGCCTCGCGGCGGTCGACCCGACGCTGTCGCGGCGGGTGCGCAGCGGCATCCGGAGCACGCCCGCCGACGCGGCGAGCGCGATCGCGGTGGCCCTCGAACGCTGGCAGCTCGCAGGCTCGGCGGCCGAGGACTTCATCCGGGCGCACGTGCTCGCACAGCCGGGCTGGTCGGCGCTCGTCCGGCACCTGACCGACGGCTCGCGCGAGATCGACCTCACGTCGCTCGTCGCGATCCGGGTCACCCTGGAACGCCTCCTCCTCTCGGCCGACGCCTCTCTCCCCGCCCCGGCGCGGACCGCACCGGATGAGCGGGCACGGATCGGCGCAGTCGCGCTCGCGTTGGGCGCCGACCCCTCCGACCCCGCGACCCGCGCGGCCGTGGGACGCACCCTCGCGCTCGTCACCCCCGCGACGCGGCTCGCCGTCTGGCAGGAGGCGTTCGAACGCGGCGTCGCGCGGGAGCTCGCCCCCGCTCGGGGAAGAGAACGGACCGACCGCCCCCTCGCGCAGGCGGTGTTCTGCATCGACACGCGGTCCGAGAGCTTCCGCCGCCACCTCGAGGCAGCAGGCCCCGTCGAGACGCTCGGATTCGCCGGCTTCTTCGCGGTGCCGATCTCGTTCCGCCCCGCGGACGGTTCCGCCGAGATCGCATCCTGCCCCGTCCTGCTGACCCCGCGCCTCTCGATCACCGAGTCCTCCGTCGAACGCGATGCCCTCGCGCGGTGGCGGCGGCGGCGCGTCGCGGACGGAGAACGGGATGCCGCACTCGACGCGCTGAAGGAGTCGCCGGTCACGCCCTTCGCGTTCGCCGAGACCGCGGGCTGGGTGATCGGCGCGGCCTCCGCGCTGCGGACGCTCGCCCCGGAAGGCTGGCGCGCGCTGGTCGAGCGGGTCCAACCGACCAAGCCCTCCACGCACGTGGACGCCGACGTCGTCTTCTCGCTCGAGGAACGCGTCCTCTACGCCGAGACGGCGCTGCGGATGATGGGGCTGGTCGATGACTTCGCGCCCATCGTGCTCGTGTGCGGTCATGGCGCGACCGTGACGAACAACCCCTTCTCCTCGAGCCTGCAGTGCGGAGCGTGCGGCGGGCATGAGGGCGAGCCGAACGCCCGCGCCGCGGCGATGATCTTCAACGACCCCGAGACGCGCCGGGCCCTGGCCGCGCGTGGCATCCGGATCCCCGCCGACACCCTCTTCCTGGCTGCGCAGATGGACACCGTCACCGACGAGGTCACACTCCTCGAACCATGGGCCGTGCCCGCCACGCATGAGACGGCCGTGCTCGAACTCGGGCGGCACCTCGAGGCCGCGCGCGCGGCGAACACCGCCGATCGCAGCGCGAGCCTCCCCGGGGGACGCGACGCGGCCGGAGCGGTGCGCGATACCGAGCGGCGGTCCGCGGACTGGGCGGAGTCGTACGCCGAGTGGGGGCTCGCGGGCAACGCGGCCTTCATCGTCGGGCCCCGGGCGATCACGGCCGGGCGCGACCTCGGGCGGCGGGCGTTCCTTCACAGCTACGAGGCGGCCGCCGACCCCGACGGGTCGGGGCTCGAGACGATCCTCACCGCGCCGATGATCGTGGCGCAGTGGATCAACGCCCAGTACGCCGCGTCGACCGTCGCTCCCGACCGGTTCGGCGCGGGACCGAAGCCCCTGCACAACGTCGTGGGAACCGTGGGCGTGCTCTCGGGCTACGGCGGCGACGTGCGGCTCGGCCTGCCCTGGCAGTCCGTGGGAGTCGGCCGGGAAGCTCGGCACGAGCCGGTACGCCTCCAGGTGTTCGTGCAGGCGCCGCTCGAGCGCGTCAACGACATCGTCGACGCCTCCGAGGTCGTCCGCACCCTCGTCGCGAACCGCTGGATCACCCTCCGGGTGCGCGAGCACGGGACCGCGCCGTGGATGCGCTGGGCGGCCTACGGCTGGCAGCTCGACGACCTCGACACGGCCGCGGCCCCCGGCATCCCCGCCCTCCACCCCGAAACCACCACGAAGGAGCACCGCTCATGAGCACGTCCGAACTGACCCCGATGACCAAGATCGAGGTGGTCGTCGCGAGCGACGACGTCGCCGAGGTGTCCGCGCTGATGCAGTCGCTCGGCGCCCGCGGGTACACCGCGATCACCGGCGTGGCCGGGGTGGGGCACCACGGCCCGCGCGGCGGCCGCCTGCTGTTCAACGACCACGATGCCCTGACGCTGCTCGTGACAGTCGTCGCCCCCGAGCACGCGGACGGGATCGTCGGCGGCATCCGTCCCCTGCTCGACCGTACGGCCGGCGTGATGTTCGTCTCGCCGACCGCGGTGAGCCGGGCCGACTACTTCGTGTGATGGGTGCCCCCTCGCCCTTCCACGGGGCTAAGGTGGCGATCGGCACCGTCCACGGGAAGGAGGCGGCGTTCGCGCCCGCCTTCCGCCGGTGGCTCGGCGCGCAGGTCGTCGCCACGGTGGCCCTCGACACCGACGCCCTCGGCACGTTCACCCGGGACGTACCGAGGGTCCTCACTCCCGAAGAAGCGGCCACGGCCAAGGCGCGCGGTGCGGCAGCCGAACTCCGTACGGCGACGGCCGTCGCGACCGAGGCGTCGTACTCCCCCGCCGTGGGCGGATTCGGACCCATGGTGCACGAGGAGCTCGCCGTGTTCGTCGACCTCGAACGCGATATCCGCGTGCGTCATGGCATCCGTCAGTTCGTGCACGTGGCGCCGCCGCGCGTCGTGCGGACCGAGGGCGAAGCGCGCCGGTACCTGACCCGCGTGGGCTTTCCCGCGCAGGCCGTGGTCGCGCGCACCGATGAGGCGATGACGAAGGGGATTCAGGATGCCGCGACCGTCCTCGCTCTCGTCGCCCGGGGCCCGGTCGAGCTCGAGCCGGATCTGCGCGCGCACATGAACCCGGAGCGGCGACGCACCCTGCGCCGACTGTCGTGGCTGCTCGCGGCACGGCTCACTCGCGCATGCCCGGGGTGCGCGTGTCCGGGATTCGGACCGGTCGGCGTCGTGCGCGGTCTCCCGTGCGGCGCGTGCGGGAACGCCACGTCGCAGGTGCGCTTCGACGTCGACGGGTGCCCGCGGTGCCCGGAGCAGCGGAAGCGTCGACGCCCGGCGGAGGTCGCCGACCCGGCCACGTGCGATGCGTGCAATCCGTGAGCCGAGCGGTCTCGGCTCCGAGATGAACGCGGGGCGGACGGCGTGCGCGGTCGCCGCCCGGCCCGCGGATGCCGCGGCTCGGGGTCGTGGCATCCTCCACTTCCTCGCAGACTGCGACGTTTCTCGCAGATCGCGGGCGAAACTCTGCGAGAAACGCACGAAACTGCGAGCAACGCTCGGGGCAGTGGCCGGGCCCCTGCGCCGACGTACCGGCCGCAGTCCGAGGGTCAGGACGCGACCGCTGCGCCGGTGCTGTCTCTGCTGAGTTGACTGATGCGGGCGGGGCTGACGCCGAGAAGCACCGCCGCGTCGGAGACGGTGACGCCGTGCGCGCGGAGTTCGCGCACGACCGTCCGGGCTTGGCGTGCTGCGGCAATCTGACGCTCCTGCGCGGCCGCGGTGGCCTCCCGCGCCTCCTTCACCCGCGCCGACACGCCGGCCCCGAGGTCGGGGATGAGGTTCACGTGCACATCCTCGTGGTCGACGTCGGGGTCGAGGGTGTCGAGGTAATCGCGGACCTGCTGCTCCGCACGGTCGAGAGTGCGCACCTGCGTCACGGGATCGCCGTCGATCGCGAGTTCCCAACCGCCGTCCCACCGGGTGGCGATGACATCGATTCTTGTCATTGACGCTGTCCCTTCACTTCCTCGATCGCCGACAGCGCCTTTCGGGTCAGTCCCGGCGATACCTCCCGCGTCTGCGTGATGATGACGGGTCGCGACAGCCCGGGCGCCGACCACTTCTCGTGATCGCCCTTGCCCTGCTCCGAGTCGAACCCGGCATCTCGAAGCATCGCGACCAGGTCTCGGTACTTCATCGGCTTGACCATGATCGCACTGTAGCCCCCCTGAATACATCCCTTAAGAGGGGGTAAATCCGGCGTCAGGACGATCGCCCTTCACTCACCCCGGAAAGGCCCCGACCCGCGCGGAACCAGCAAAACGGGGAACATCAGCATGACGTCCATACGCTGCGGCAAATCCACCCGTGAGGTCATCTGCCCTGGCCCTGTTCGGCAAGCTCGCGGGGCATCGACGGCTTACGGCTCCGCGAGCCCCTCCACCGCCCTTTCCGGCAGCACGACCCACCCTTCCCGTCGGGCGATCTTCAGAACGTCGGATGCCGGGGGCGCGAACGCCCCGAGCGCGCCGGCGCGCGTCGCCAGAGCGGCCGCCACGGCGTCGAAGGCGTCGGCGTTCGCGACCGCGAGCGGAGCGAAGCCGCCGAGGTCGAGCCACGGAGCGCGCGCGGACAGTGCGTCGAGCAGAGCGGCCCGGCGTTCGGCATCCACCCGGTATCCGGTCGTGTCGAAGCCCCACAGGCGCAGCGATCCGCCGGGATACACCTCGAACAGGCACCCCTCGGCCGCGCGATCGACGGGGAATCCGGCCTCGGCGAGCCGCCGGAGCAGCCCGGCGCAGCGGAGCGCGGTGACGCCGAGGCGGTCGGTGGAGACGCTGAGCGGCCAGCGCCCGATGCGCTCGCGCACCACGTGGTCGGTGTGGCGGTAGACGAGCGGGCGACGCCAATCGGCCCCGCCGTCCACGCTGCTGCGGGTCGCGCCGGTGTGATGCGCGTGCACGAAGTCGACGAACGCGTCGGGCCAGCCGAGCGGGCAGTCGACACCGAGCCACACCGCATCTCCGGACACGGATGCCACGATCGTGGCGTCATCGACCCCGGTCTCGAGCCGCGTGAGTCGGGCGCCGCCGTGGGCCCACACCATCTCGGCGAGGGCGGTGCCGGGCAGCCCCGCGGCCAGGTCGACCCCGATCGTTCTCACCGGCGCAGCCTACGGCCTGAACGGGGTGAGCGGACGGCCTCGGAGAGAATCCCCCCGCCGGATCACCGGCTCTCTCGGAATACCGTCGACCGCCACGCGGTTTCTCGCGTCGTGACCTCCCACGCCGCCGCCCTCGACCGCGCGCTCGCCTCGCTCGAGATCCGCGCAGAGCAAGCGCAACGCTCGACGCTCGACGCGGGCGAACGCCTGTCGGTGCCCCGCGGCGCGGCGACCTTGCTCTTCGTGCGCTCCGGCGAGATCACCGGCGACATCGGAGAGAACCTCGGCTGCACGATCGACGCCGGATCGGGTCAAGCGGCGACCCTGCGCGGCCGCCGCACACTCCTCGCGGGCGACGCTCTCGTCTCGCTCGGGTGCGAGCAGCTGGCGCTCACCTCGCAATCCGGGGCGGAGGTCACCGTCATCTCCGTCAACGTTGCCCGCACCCTCATCTCCGGCGCTCTCCCGGGCGTCGTCTTCGTCAACGACTTCACGCGGGCCGAACCCGCCGCGGCGGCCCTCGCCGCCCACCTCGGCCAGTCCCCGCGCCCCGGCGACGACACGATCTGCCACATCATGGTGCGCACGGTGGTGCTCGCGGCGATCCGCGCCTGGGCGTTCGCCGATGCGAGCGCCGCCTGGCCGCCGCGCTCGGAGGATCCGTTCCTCGATCGTGCCGCCGCCGCCATCGTCACGGATCCCGGGCACCCGTGGACCACCGATGAACTCGCGGGGGTCGCCGCGATGTCACGGTCGGTCTTCGCGGAGAAGTTCCGCGAGACCTTCGGCCGCTCCCCCGGCGGCTACGTCACCGACGCCCGGGTCCGCCGCGCGAAGGAGCTCCTCGAGGCGGGCGAGTCCGTGTCCGAGGTCTCGCGGGCCTTGGGCTACGCCTCCGACGAGGGGTTCCGCCGGGCCTTCCGCCGTGTCACCGGCGTGGCCCCCTCGCAATGGCGCGCGTCCGCGGGGCCCATCCCGATCGCGCACGGCTGAGCCGCGCGGGCCGCGCTCAGCGCGAGCGCGGAACCCGCAGCGACACCCCGAACAGCACGGCGCCGACGACGAGGAGCACAACTCCCACGGCATCCGTGACGACGACACCCACCCCGTCGACGAGCAGGCCGCCGACGCCGGCGGCCACGACGATCGCGAGCTGGAAGCCCGTGACCACCAGGCTGCCGCCCGCCTCGAGCCGGTCCGGCATCCGGTGTCCGACCCAGGTGTTCACGATGATCAACCACGACGCGAAGAGGAAGCCCCACGCGAAGACCGCCGCGGCCACCGCCGCGAAGCCGGGCAGCGACAGAACGACGACGATCGACGCCGCGATCGCCAGCGGACCGACCACGGCCAGGATGCCGAATGCCCGGTCGACCACGATCCCGATGACGATGTTGCCGATGAGCCCGCCCGCTCCGAACAGCGTCAGCAGCAGCACCACCGTCCCCGCGTCCATCTCGGGCAGACGCTCCAGCGCGAGCCGGACGTAGGTGTAGGCGAGGAAGTGCCCGAGCACGATGAAGACGTGGCCGATGAGTCCGAGCGACGCTCCGGGCCGACGGAACGTGTCGACGAGGAGGCGGATGCTGGATGCCGCGGCCGCCGGGACCGAGGGGAGCGCGACGCGAACGGCCACCCCGACGAGGGCGGAAGCGAGACCGACGATGAGGAACGCCAGGCGCCAATCGAGCGCCTCGCTCAGCAGGACGCCGAGAGGGACTCCGGCGACCGTCGCGAGTGACAGCCCCGCCGAGGTGAACATGACGGCGCGGCCGATGCGGTCGGGTGCCGACAGAGCCGCGGCGACCGTGATCGACATCGACCAGAACGTGGAGATCGCCGCGCCCAGGAGGAAGCGCGCGACGAGGATCGTGACGAAGTGGGGCGCGGCCGCCACCGCCACGCTGGACACCGCGGCCGCGGCGGCCGCGAGCACCAGCAGCGTGCGGCGGTCCAGGCGCGGGAAGATCAGGCCGACCGTGGGAGCCATGAGCAGCCCGGCGAGAGCCGTGACCGTCACGGTCTGACCGGCCTGGCCGGGGGTGATGCCGAGGCCCGCGGCCATCTCGGTGAGCACGCCGTTGGGCAGGAACTCGGCGGTGACGAGCAGGAAGCTCATCAGCATCAGGACGATGAGACCTCCGTATCGCATTCGGGAGACGGCGGTGACGGGGACGGGGGCAGTCATGGTCATGCCTCGATGCTCGCAACGCGGGACCCCGCTCGCCCGACCGATCGTCCGGGGCACCCCACCGTTCGTCCGGCCGCAACCGTTCGCCCTCACCCGGCAGACCTGCGAGGATCACCCCATGGCAGACGACGACCTCCCCGACTCCTTCGAGCCGGGCCTTCGCGTGCCTCCGCGACCGCATCCGCCCGCCCCACCCGTTCCGAAGGGCGACCTCCGGGTGGCCTCGATCATCGCGATCGTCACCGGCAGCATCGTCATCGCGTGGCACATCTTCCTGGTCTCGGTCAGCGCCATCGCGGACTTCGATCAGTTCGTCTGGATCCAGCTCGGCATCTGGGCGCTCGCGCTCGTGTCGCTGGCCACCGGCATCCTGAGCCTGAACGCCCGCATGGCGCGCGAGCTCGCCGCGGCCGGGTTCATCGCGGGCGTCGCGGCAGCGCTGCTGTCGCTGGGCATCGGCTTCTTCAGCGGCGCCGACTTCCTCCCCTGACGCGCTTCTCGCCCGGTCGCGTCAGCCCGCGCACTCCTCGCTGAGCTCGGTCAGAGACCACGCGGTGGCCGTTCGTTCGAGGTGGACCGTTCCGCAGTCGCCGTTCGCGTAGGTGACCTGCAGCAGCGCCTCGGTGGCGGTCTCGGACTCGAGAGCGATCGAGACGTCTGCGGGGAGACCCGCCGCGGCGTAGAGCGCCGAGCTCTGGCGGATGAGGGTCGCGCAATCGCCGACCTCGGTACCGGTCGCGGCGGCGTACTCGGCCATCATGCGCTGCTGCAGGGGCTCGGTCAGCGCGCCGCAGGCGGCGACGGTGTCGGCGGAACGCACCGCCGTCCACCAGGACTGGAAGGCCGCGATCGGCCCGTCCGCAGGCACCGGGGTGGCGGTGGCGACGGGACTCGCCGAGGCCGAGGGCGCGGCATCCGTCGACTCGTCGGGGGGCGTGGAACCGGTGCACCCGGCGAGGGTGAGACCGGTGGCGAGCAGGGTGACGACCAGTGCGTGGGGGGATCGCATCACTCCATTGTCGCCGAGGTGAGGGTCGGCGTCACGTTCGGTGAGAGCAGCACGCGTCGCTCACCCGCGCGGTGAGCGACGCGTGCTGCTCTTCCCTCAGGGCTGCGCGGTCTTCGCCGCTTCCCGCGCGACCTCGCGCGTCACCTCCGCATCGGGGCCGAGCGTGCGCTCGAGCTCATGGGCGAGCGAGTCGAGTTCCGCACCACCCGCCATGAGACTCGTCAGCTCGGCAAGGGTGATGTCGGCCTTGAGATGATCACCGATGCTCGTGCCGCGGTTCAGGAGAAGGAACCGGTCTCCCACGGGGTACGCGTGGTGCGGGTTGTGCGTGATGAAGACGACGCCGAGTCCGCGGTCGCGCGCCTTCGCGATGTACTTCAGCACGACGCCGGACTGCTTCACCCCGAGAGCCGCGGTGGGCTCGTCGAGGATCAGCACGCGGGCTCCGAAGTAGACCGCGCGAGCGATCGCGACGCACTGCCGCTCCCCTCCGGAGAGCGTGCCGATGGGCTGGTCGACATCGCGCAGGTCGATGCCCATGTTCGCCAGCTCCGTGTACGTGATCTCCTTCATCCGCTTCACGTCGAGGCGGCGGAGGGGTCCCCGCCCGCGGGTGAGCTCGGACCCCAGGAAGAAGTTCCGCCACACCGGCATGAGCGGCACGACGGCGAGATCCTGGAAGACGGTGGCGATTCCCGCGCTCAGGGCGTCCCGGGGAGACGAGAACGTCACCGGCTCGCCATCGAGCAGCAGCTGCCCCTCCGAGGGGCTGTGCGCTCCGGCCAGCATCTTGATGAACGTCGACTTGCCCGCGCCGTTGTCGCCGAGCACGCACGTGACCTGCCCCGCGGTGACACTGGTCGACACTCCGGAGAGCGCGTTGACCGGCCCGTAGCTCTTGCCGACGTTCCGGACCTCGACGATGGGGGTTGCGGTGGACGTGGTCATTTGGTTCCTCCCGCGCGCAGACGCACGAAGTGGTTCAGCAGGACGGCCAGCAACAGCATCGCACCGAGGAAGGTGCGCAGCCAGTTGGTGTCCCACTGCGCGAATGTGATGCCCTGGAAGACCATGCCGTAGATGAGCGCACCGAGTGCGGCGCCGATCGCGGAGCCGAACCCGCCGGTGAGCAGGCACCCGCCGACGACGGCGCAGATGATGTAGATGAATTCCTGTCCCACGCCGGTGTTCGCCTGCACGGTCGAGGTTCGGAACAGCGAGATCATCCCGACGAGCCACGCCGCGCCCGCGGTGGTCATGAACAGGCCGATCTTGGTCCTCAGGATGGGTACGCCGACCTGCCGCGCGGAGTTCAGCTGACCCCCGACGGCGAAGATCCAGTTGCCGGCGCGGGTGCGCAGCAGGACCCACGTGGCGATGGCCGTCACGACGACCCACCAGAGCACCGAGACGTAGAAGGTGCCGTCGCCGATACGTGCAGACGACCCGAAGAGGGGCTGGATGCTGTCGTAGAAGGGGACCTTGGTCAGGCCCTGGATCGCGACCTGACCGGTGATGAGCTTGGTGACCGCCAGGTCGACGCCCGCGAGCACGAAGAACGTGCCCAGAGTGACGATGAAGCTGGGGAGGCCGGTCTTCATCACGATGAGCCCGTTGAGGGCACCGATCGCGAGGGCCGCGATGAGGGCGACGAGGACCGCGACCCAGATGTTGAGACCGTAGTGCGTCGTCAGGATGCCGACGATCAGAGCGGTGAAGCCGGTCATGACGCCGGCCGACAGGTCGAACTCCCCGCCGATCATGAGCAGGGCCACCGCGACGGCCATGATGCCGAAGGTGGACCCGGATTCGAGCCACACCCCGGCTCCGGCGAGCGTCATGAAGTTCGGGGTATAGGCCGAGAAGAAGAGCATGACGGCCAGAGCGGCGACCAGGGCTCCGATCTCGGGGCGGGCGAGCAGACGCCGCACGGGCTGACGCTCGAGGCGCGGGCGTGTGGCGATGGTCACGATGTCTGTCGTCGTCATCGACTTTCCTTTCGGTGATCTCCGGCCGGGCGCGGACGCCCGGCCGGAGAAGAGCGGGTCAGCGGGTGCCGTTGGCCGCGAAGGTGGCGACTTCTGCCGCGTTGTCCTTCGTGACGAAGGCGGGCCCGGAGTAGACGGGCTGGCCGCCGCCGATCTCGTTGCCGTTGGTGCTCTTGAGGTACAGCGCCGTCACCCCGAGGAAGCCCTGGACGTAGGGCTGCTGGTCGACGGCGAAGAGGATCTTTCCCGCCTCGATGTCGCTGACGACGTCTTCCGACAGGTCGAACGTGCCGATCTTGGCGGAGCTGCCCGATTCTTCGACGGCCCCCACGGCATCGATCGCGTACTGTCCACCGAGCGTGAGGACGGTGTCGATCGAAGGGTCGGCCTGGAGCTTGGCCTTGATCGTCGCCTTGACCTCGGCATCGTTCGTCCCGTCGACCTGGAGGTTCTCCATCTGACCGGAGAACGCTTGCGTGGCGGCCGCGCAGCGCTCCTCGAGACCGACGTTTCCGGCCTCCTGGATGACGCAGAGGCCCTTCTTCAGCCCCTCCTTGCTGAGGCGTTCACCCACGGCCTTGCCGGCCACGCTCTCGGTCTGGCCGATGTGCGTGAAGGCGCCGAACTCCGCGTAGCGGTCGATACCGGAGTTGATCGTGACAACGGGGATGCCGGCGGCGACCGCCGCTTCGACGCTGGTCTTGAGCCCGTCGGGGTTGGCCATCGACACCACGATGCCGTTCACGCCCTGAGCGACGGCGTTGTCGATGAGCTGCGACTGCTTGGCCGGGTCGGGGTCGGCGTTGTACGTGACGGTCACCCCGTAGTCACCGCCCGCGGCCTCGGCGCCCGACTTCACGCGGTCCCAGAACGAGTCACCCGGACCCGAGTGCGTGATCACCGCGTAGGTCAGGTCCTTCTTCGGCGTGGTGGCGGATCCGTCACCGCCGCCGTTCGTCGACGCCTCTTGCCCCGTCCCCGAACACGCGGTCAAGGCCAGTGCGACGGTCGCCGCCAGGGCAAGGGTGCCGAACAAGCGCTTCTTCATTGAATTCCCTTTCGATGAGGACATCGACATCGGGTAACTGCTCAACGGTGACGTCTCTGTCGGGTGTGATCCTGACATCGGCAGTTCCTATTGTCAATACATACTGTCAAGATGGAAGGACAACGACCCAAGGGAGGGATCGCGATGCAGGAGCGCACGCACATCGGGGTGGGTTTGATCTCGGCGGGATGGATGGGACGCCTGCATTCGCGGGCCTACCGCGCCGTCCCCGTGCATTTCCCGGAGATCGGCGTCCACCCGGAACTGGTGGTCGCCGCCGACCCCGACGAGCGGGGGCGTCAGCACGCGGAGGAGGTCCTCAGCTTCCAGCGGACGGTCGCCGACTATCGCGAGGTCCTGGCCGACCCGAAGGTCGATGTGGTGTCGATCTGCTCGCCGAACTTCCTCCACCACGAGATGGCCCTTGCTGCGGTCGAGGCGGGCAAGCCGTTCTGGATCGAGAAGCCGATGGGCCGGAGCCTCGCCGAGTCACGCGAGATCGCCGAGGCCGCCGAGGCCGCCGGACTCGTCACCGCCGTCGGCTTCAACTATCGGCACGCTCCCGCGATCGCGCGCGCCCGCGAGCTCGTCCGCTCGGGTGCGCTCGGCACCGTGACCAACGTCCGGGTGTCGTTCCTGGCCGATTACTCTGCCGATCCTCTCGGGGTGCTCACCTGGCGCTTCCTCCGCGACAAGGCCGGGTCGGGGGTCATGGGCGACCTGCTCTCGCATGGCGTCGACCTCGCGCAGTTCGTGGTCGGTCGCATCGCCGCGGTTTCCGCGACCACGGAGACGTTCATCCGGCAGCGCCCGCTCCCCTCTTCGGGTGCGACCAGCCACTTCGCATCGGGAACGGCGGATGCCGAGAGGGGCGACGTCGAGAACGAGGATTACGCCGCGGCCCTCGCGCGCTTCGCATCGGGAGCCGTGGGCATCTTCGATGCCAGTCGTGTCGCGCGGGGCGCTCGCGCCGAGTACCGCCTCGAGGTGTACGGGACCGAGGGTTCGCTCCGGTGGAACTTCGAACGGCTGAACGAGCTCGAGTACGCCGACACGGCGCACGGCTACCGCCGCATCATGGCGGAGCCGACCTTCGGGGAGTTCCGCCGCTTCCAGCCCGGCGCCGGTACCTCCATGGGTTTCGACGACTTCAAGACCGTGGAGGCCGCGTTGTTCCTGCAATCGGTCCTCAGCGGGCGGCAGCTGGCCCCGTCGGCCGCAGACGGCTGGTCGGCCGCCGCGATCGTCGATGCCGCCGAGAGGAGTGCCGACAGCGGCCGCTGGGAGCAGGTCGAGGGCGGCGGCGGCCGGACCACCTACGACTCCTGACCACGAACGGCCCCCGAGACGCTTACGGGGGCCGTTCGCCGTCACCGGCTCAGGCGGCGAAAGCCGCGCGGAACGCGCGCAGGGCCTCGTCGGCGTCCGAGCGCGCCCACGCCTCGAGACCGATCACGCCGTCGTACCCCAGGTTCCGCAGCTCGGCGGCGATCCCTTCGTAACGGATCTCCCCCGTGCCCGGTTCGCAGCGGCCCGGGACATCGGCGACCTGGATCTCGCCGATCCACGGCGAGCTCCGCCGAACCAGCTCGATGAGATTCCCCTCGCCGATCTGCGCGTGGTAGAGGTCGAGATTCATCCGCAACCCCGGCGAATCGACCGCGCTCACCAGGGCGAGAGTGTCCGCCGCGCGCGCGAAGGGTGTCCCGGGATGATCCACCTCGAGGTTGAGGTTTTCGAGGGTGAAGACCCGACCCGCACGTTCACCACGCTGCGCCAGTCGTGTGAGGGCACGGGTCGCGACCGCCCAGTCCGCCTCGGACACCTCGGCGCCGGGCCGTACCGGAAGCCCGTCCGGGCCCAGACCGGTGCCGTGCAGGTTGAGCCGCGGCGCGTCGATGATCTCCGCCGCACGCAGGGACTGCTCCGCCGTGCGAAGGAGCTCCTCGATGCCGTCTTCGCTCAGCAGATCGCCGCGCACGTACCCGGTCATCGACGAGAAGGTCGCCCCCGTCGCCGCGAGAGCGGCGAGGTCGCGCTTCGTCCAGTCCCAGATCTCGACGTCGAAGCCTCGCTCGGCGATGTGCCGGACGCGGTCTTCGAACGGCAGGTCGACGAAGAGCATCTCCGCCGACGCCGCCAGCCGGTACCCCGCCGCCTCGGCCACGCCGCTCACGCCAGGTCGACGGGAACGACCACCCGCTCCTCAGCCGAACGCTGAGCGGCGTCGGCGAGGAGTAGAGCGGCTCGCCCGTCTTCGAACGTGGGGCTCGTCGATTCTTCGCCGCGGGCGAGGGCGATGAACGCGCGCAGCTCGGCGCGGTACGAGGGCGTGTAGCGCGTGACCATCGCGGCCTCGAAGGGTCGCTGCGTGTCGACGCCCGCGCTCGTGGAGACCCGCACGAGGCTCGTGCCCTGATTGCCGACCTCGAGCATTCCCGTGCTGCCGAAGACCTCGAGGCGCTGGTCGTAGCCGACCGCACTGTGACGGGAGTTCACGATCGTGGCGACCGCGCCGTTCGCGGCGCGCAGAACCGTCACGGCGGTGTCGTAGTCGCCGTGTTCGCGCGCACCCGGGTCGAAGGTGGTGGTACCCACGGCCTGCACCTCGACGATGTCGCCCAGGAAGAAGCGCGCCATGTCGAAGTCGTGGATGGTCATGTCGCGGAAGATGCCGCCCGACACCGCGATGTACGACGCCGGCGGGGCGGCGGGGTCGCGGCTGATGATCGTCAGCTGTTCGAGGTCACCGATCTCGCCGGCGGCGAGGCGCTCGCGGGCCTGCGCGAAGCCCGGGTCGAAACGCCGATTGAAGCCGAGCGCGACGGGGACTCCCGACGAGGCGACGGTCGAGCGCAGCGCCTCGACGCGAGCGATGTCGAGGTCGATGGGCTTCTCGCACAGCACGGGCAGGCCCGCCTCGACAGCGCGGGCGATCAGGTCGACGTGCGTGGGCGTGGGAGAGGCGACGAGGATCGCGTCGACTCGGCCCGGGACGAAGAGCTCGTCGGCGGACTCGGTGGCGGTGCCACCGAAGTGCGCGGCGACGCTGCGCGCTCCCTCGATGAACGGGTCGGCCACCCAGGCCAGGGTGGCATCCGGATCGGCGGCGATGCTCGTCGCGTGAACCTGGCCGATGCGGCCGGTTCCGATGAGTCCGAAGCGAAGGGGTGAACGGGTCACGGTGAGGTCCTGTCTGTACGAAGAGGGCGGGATGAGGAGGGCGTCACGCCCAGGGGCGGAGGGCCTCGCGGTTGAGGACCTGATCGTGGGCGCGCTCGGCGCGGAACGCGTCGATCGAGACGTCGGGGGCGTTCAGCACGTCCTGTTCCACCACGACCCATCCGTCGAAACCGCGGTGGTCGATGGCATCCATCACCGCCGTCAGGTCGATGTCGCCCCGCCCGAAGGCGACGAACGAACCCGACGACCACACCTCGGCCATCCCTCCGCCGGCGGCGAGAACGCGACGCAGCTCGGTGAGGTCGACGTCCTTCAGGTGCAGGTGATTGATGCGCGCCCCCCAGCGGTCGACGGCGGCGACGGGATCGCCCCCCGCGATGAAGAGGTGCCCGGTGTCGAGGGTCAGGTCGACGTCGGTGCCGGCGACGAAGGCGTCGATCTCTTCGGGCGACTCGACGAACGTGCCCGCGTGGTGGTGGAAGGTGGGCTCGAAGCCGGCGTCGCGCACGATCTTCGCCGCGCGGGCCACGTTGTCGTACAGACGCCGCGCCCGGTCCGCGTCGAGCGGGTCGACCTCGGCGCCGCGACCGGGGTTGCCGGTGCGCGCCGTCGATCCGGCGTCGGCGAGGGTGGGCAGCGCCAGGCGATCCGGACCGAGTTCGGCGGCCTCGGCGAACAGCCGCAGCGCGTCGCGCAGTTCGGGAACGGATGCCGAGAACGCCTCGTCGTCGGCGAACGGCAGCTGCACCCACCCGCCGGCGAGCTCGAGGTCGAACCGGGTGAGGCGCTCGCGCAGCTCGGCGCCGCGCCCGAGGAAGCCGACCGGGCCGAGGTCGATGCCGCGATAGCCCGCCGCCTGCAGGGCCTCACCCATCTCGTCGGCGCTGACCGTCGCCGCGCCCTCGGGCGTCAGCTCGAACACCCCGAAGCTCACCGGAGCACCGGCCACCGTCGCCTTCATGATGCGTCTCCGATCCGGTCGCCCAGCAGAGGGCGCTGCGCGACGACCTGTCGTTCGTATGTCTCGCGCGCAGCGCGCGTACTGTCGAGGGTCGACTCCTCCGCGACCGGCACGTCCCACCAGCCGTCGTTGTCGGGGCCGTAGATGTGCGGGTCGCTGTTGATGTGGATGAACGTCGAACGCTCCGACGCCTTCGCGGTCGCGATCGCCGCCTCGAGCTCGGCGATCGACCCCGGTCCGGGCGCCACCTCGATGACGTCCATTCCGTAGCTGCGGGCGTTCATGGCCAGGTCGACGGGCAGCACCTCGTCGCCCTGGAAGTTCAGCGCGACATCGTCGTACACCCGGTACTTCGTGCCGAACCGCTCCGACCCGACGGTCTCGGACAGGTGACCGATCGAGGCGTAGCCGTGGTTCTGGACGAGGACGACGATGATCTTCAGCCCCTCGGCCACGGCGGTGAGCAGCTCGGTGTGCAGCATCAGGTACGAGCCGTCGCCCACCATCACGATCACGTCGCGGTCGTCGCCCGCGGCGAGCAGTCCTCGCTTGGCACCAAGTCCGCCCGCGATCTCGTACCCCATGCAGGAGAACGCGTACTCGACGTGGTAGCCGAGCGGATCACGCACCCGCCAGAGCTTGTGCAGGTCGCCGGGGAGCGAGCCCGCGGCCTGCACGATCACATCGCGGGGATCGCTCGACCTCTGCACGGCACCGATGATCTCGGGTTGGCCCGGCAACGCCAGGCCCGAGGGGGCGACGGCGCCGTCGACGACGGCATCCCACTCCGCCTTCTCGCGGGCCATCGTCTGGGCATACTCCGGCTCCACGCGATACCCGTCCAGAGCGAGGGCGAGGGCGTCGAGTGCTTCGCGGGCGTCGGCGATGACGGGCAGCTGCGAGCCGTGCTTGTAGGCGTCGAAGGCGGCGACGTTGATGTTGACGAAGACCACGTCGGGGTTCTGGAAGGCCGTGCGCGACGCGGTGGTGAAGTCGCTGTAGCGCGTGCCGATCCCGATCACGACGTCGGCCTCGGCGGCTCGGCGGTTGGCCGCGCGACTGCCCGTCGCACCGATACCGCCCAGGTATTGCGGGTGGTCCCACGACAGCGCCCCGCCGCCGGCCTGGGTCGTTCCGACCGGAACACCCGTCGCCTCGACGAACGAGCGCAGTGCGTCTTCAGCGGCCGAGTAGATGACGCCGCCACCGGCGACGATCAGCGGCTTCTTCGCGCGAGCGATCGCGGCGACGGCGCGCTCGAGCGGACCGCGCTCGGGCACAGGGCGACGCACGTGCCACTCGCGGTCCTGCAGGAATTCCACCGGCACCTCGAGCGCCTCCGCCTGCACATCCTCGGGGAGGGCGATCGTGACGGCCCCGGTCTCGGCGGGGTCGGTGAGCACGCGCATCGCGGCGAGCGCGATCGAGTACAACTGCTCGGGGCGCTGCACGCGGTCGAAGAAGCGCGACAGCGGGCGGAAGGCGTCGTTGACGGTGAGCCCGATGTCCCACGGCTGCTCGAGCTGCTGCAGCACGGGGTCGGCGACGCGCGTGGCGAAGGTGTCGCTCGGCAGCAGCAGCGCCGGCAGACGGTTCGAAGTCGCGAGAGCCGCTCCGGTCAGCATGTTCGCCGCCCCCGGGCCGACCGACGCCGCCGAGGCGTACGTGCCGCGCCGGCGGTGCATGCGGGCGTACCCGACCGCCTGGTGCACCATGGCCTGTTCGTTGCGGGCCTGGTGATACGGCATCAGGGCGGGCTGCTCGGCGTTGAGTTGCTTCAGCGCCTGGCCGATGCCGGCGACGTTGCCGTGACCGAAGATCCCGAACACCCCGGGGATCGTCCGTTCGCGGATGTCGCCGTCGACGGTCCACTGGTGCGCGAGGAACTCCACGAGCGCCTGGCTGACCGTCATCCTTCTCGTCGCCATCACGAGCCTTTCTTTCCGTCGGGGAACGGCAGGCGGTCGTCGAACGCCTGCCCCGTCCAGGTGTCGCGGACCCACGCGTGCGCGGGATCGTCACTGATCAGCCACTGCCGTTCCGGGTCGGGCCCGGCCATGACGTTGAGGTAGTAGAGGTCGTACCCGGGGGCGGCGACGGCGGGGCCGTGATACCCGAACGGAACGAGCGCGATGTCTCCGCTGCGCACCATCGCGTTGATGTCGATCTCCCCGGCCGGCGAGGAGTAGGTGCTGAACATCCCGAAGGCGCTGGCGGCGGCCGCGTCCGACCCTCTCACCGGTGCCGTCTCGAAGTAGTAGATCTCCTCGAGACGCGACTCGTGGCCCGGCGCGTGCTCGTCGTGCTTGTGAGGCGGGTACGACGACCAGTTCTCGGACGGCGTGAGCACCTCGCACACGATCAGCCGCGCGGCGTCGAGAGCGCCGGGCGTGCCGAAATTGTGCACCTGCCGGCTCGAACGCCCGGCGCCGCGGAGTTCCACGGGCACGTCGCCGGCAGCGAGGTAGGCCGTCGGCCTCACCAGGTCGGTGGGTGAGGTGGCGATGGCCACGCGACCGGCGCCCGTGATCTCCGCGGCGGCCGCGACCGAGACGTAGAGCACGTCGGTGGGACCGGCGAAGACCGATGCCCGCCCCGCCAGGGTGGTCGCCGTCGTCACGCCGCCTTCGACATGGGTGACGGTGAACGACCCGGCGAGGGGCACGACGATGCTCTCGACCCCGGTCGGGAGGTGCAGCGTCTCCCCCGCCACGATCTCCGCGATCCGGATGCCGGTGTGCGCCCAGCCGGGGGTGTCGGCGTCGACGACGCTCTCCCACCCCGACCGCCCGAGATCACCGCGACGGTGGAACCAACGCTGGTTCATGTGTTCCTGTTTCTCTGACCCGAGCGGGATGCCGAGTCCTCAGTCGTTCTGCGGGAAGCCGAGGTTGATACCGCCGTGCGTGGCGGGGTCGAGCCAGCGGCTCGTGACGGCCTTCTCCCGGGTGAAGAAGTCGAAGCCGTGCACGCCGTAGGCCTTGGCATCCCCGAACAGGCTCTTCTTCCATCCGCCGAAGGAGTGGTACGCGACCGGCACGGGGATCGGCACGTTGATGCCGATCATCCCGACCTGCACCTCGTTCTGGAAGCGTCGAGCGGCGCCACCGTCGTTGGTGAAGATGGCGGTGCCGTTGCCGAACTCACCGCTGTTGATGAGCGCGAGGCCCTCGTCGTAGGTCTTCACCCGCACGACCGAGAGGACCGGTCCGAAGATCTCCTCCGTATAGGCGCGAGAAGTGGTGGGCACGGCGTCCAGCAGGGTGGGTCCGAAGAAGAAGCCGTCCTCGTGCCCGTCGACCGCGTAGCCGCGGCCGTCGACGACGATCCTCGCGCCATCGGCTTCCGCGATGTCGACGTAGGACGAGACCTTGTCGCGGTGCTGCGCCGAGATGAGAGGACCCATGTCGGGCTCGGCGGCATCCGCACCGTTCCCGATGCGCAGCTTCGCGATGCGCTCCGAGACCTTCGCGATCAGCTCATCGGCGACGGGTTCGACGGCGAGCACGACCGAGATGGCCATGCAGCGCTCGCCCGCCGCGCCGAAGCCGGCGTTGACCGCGGAGTCGGCGACGAGGTCGAGGTCGGCGTCGGGGAGCACGAGCATGTGGTTCTTCGCCCCACCGAGGGCTTGGACGCGCTTGCCGTTGCGGGACGCCGTCTCGTAGATGTACTGCGCGATCGGCGTCGAGCCGACGAAGCTGATCGACTGCACCACGGGGGCGTTCAACAGCCCGTCGACAGCGACCTTGTCGCCCTGCAGCACGGTGAACGCGCCGTCGGGGAGCCCGGCCTCTTTCCACAGCCGCGCCAACCAGAGGGATGCCGAGGGGTCCTTCTCGCTCGGCTTGACGATGACCGCGTTGCCCGCGGCCAGCGCGATGGGGAAGAACCACATCGGGACCATCGCGGGGAAGTTGAAGGGGCTGATGATGCCCACCACCCCGAGCGGCTGCTTGAGGGAGTACACGTCGACGCCGGTGGAGGCGTTCTCCGAGTAGGCGCCCTTGATGAGGTGCGGGAATCCGGTGGCCAGCTCCACGACCTCCTGCCCGCGCAGGATCTCGCCCATGGCATCCGAGACCACCTTGCCGTGCTCGGCGGTGATGATCTCGGCGAGCTCCCGCTTGCGGGCGTTCAGCAGCTCGCGGAACGCGAACAGCACCGTCTGGCGCTTCGCGATCGAGTACCCGCTCCACACCCGGAAACCCCGCTCCGCCGAGGCGAGGGCGGCGTCGATGTCGGCCTCGTCAGCGAGCGCGACCTGCGCCCGCACCTGCCCCGTGGCCGGGTTGAACACCGGCGCCGTCCGGCCGGATGCGGACACGTACTCGGCCCCGTCGATCCAGTGGGTGATTGTCGTGCTCATGGCTTCCTTCGGGGTGGTCAGAGGTCGCGATGGACCAGGGAGGCGGCGATGTCGACGGCTGCGGCGACGTCGCCGTCGGGTGGGTAGAGAAGCGTGCGTCCGACCGTGAGGCCGCGCACGCCGGGAAGGGCGAGGGCGTCCTCCCACGAGGCGAACGTCTGGTCGGGGTCGGCGCCCGAATCACCGCCGAGCAGGAGGGTCGGCATGGTCGTCGCGGCCATCACCCGCTCCATGTCGTCGACGACGGGCAGCTTCATCCACGTGTAGGCGCTTGCTGCTCCCAGGCCCGAGGCGATCGCGATGGAGAGGATGACGGCATCCGTCGAGAGGTCGTTGACGACCCGACCGTCGATCTGCCGGCTGAGGAACGGCTCGAGCATGAGGGGAAGCCCGATCTCGGCGGCCTGCGTGACCGCGTGCGCCATCGCGACGAGCGTCGAGACCGTGCCCGGGTCGTCGAGGTCGATGCGCACCAGGGTCTTCGCGAAGTCCACGCCGTGGCGCGCCATCGTGGGCACGTCGTAGGCGGTCATGCGGTCGTCCATCTCGAACGACGCCCCCCGGAGTCCGCCGCGGTTCATGGATCCGACGATGATCTTGTCGTCGAGACGCCCGAGCGCAGCCAGGTCGTCGATGATGTCGGGGGTCGCCAGCACGCCGTCGACACCGGGGCGGCTCAGGGCGACCGCGAGCCGGTCGAGCAGCTCGTAGCGATCGGCCATGGCGGTGGGATTGTCGCCGACGGACAGCGCGCCTCGGGCCGGGTGGTCGGCCGCGACGATGAAGAGGCGCCCATCGGGGCCGAGGAGCTCACGCCGCGAGCGGTCGCGCAGGGCGGCGCCGATCGACGCGGGGGCCACCGCGCGGATGTCGCGGAGGCGAGCGAAATCCTCCGGCGTGATCGCGCGGTTCACCGGCCCGCCCCCGCCGCGAGGATGCGCTCGACCTCGTCGGACGTCGGCATGGCGGTGGAGCATTCCAGGCGCGACGCGACGATGGCGCCGGCGATGTTGGCGAAGCGCAGAATGTGCTCGAGCCCCCACCCCTGCAGCAGCCCGTGGCACAGCGAGCCGCCGAAGGCGTCACCCGCGCCGAGACCGTTGACCACGTCGACGGGGTACGGGGGCACGACGACCGACTCGTCCTGTGTCTTGGCGAGCACCCCGGCCGGACCGAGCTTCACGATCGCGAGCTCGACACCGCGTTCGAGCAGGGCATCAGCCGCGCGCTGCGGGTCGGTCTCGCCGACCGCGACCTCGCACTCCTCCCTGTTGCCGACCGCGACGGTGGCGTGGTCGAGCGCACGGCCGACCTGAGCGCGCGCCTCGTCACGGCTCGCCCAGAACATGGGCCGATAGTCGAGGTCGAAGATGGTGTGTCCCTCGCGGCGGGCGGCGAGAGCGGTGTGATGGGTCGAGCGGCTCGGCTCGACGCTCAACCCCGTCGTGGTGAACCACAGGATGCGCGCTTCACGCACGGCCACGAGGTCGAGCTCGTCCTCGGCGATGTTGAGGTCGGGCGCTCTCGGGTCGCGGTAGAAGTACAGCGGGAAATCGTCGGGCGGAAAGACCTCGCAGAAGGTCACCGGGGTCTTCAGCGCGTCGTCGACGCGGACATCGCGGTTGTCGACACCGAGGCGCTCGAGCTCCGCGAGCAGGTAGCGGCCGAAGGGGTCGTCGCCCACGCGCGAGACGAGGCGCACGTCATGGCCCAGCCGGGCGGCGGCGACGGCGACGTTCGCGGCGCTGCCCCCGAGGAATTTTCCGAACGTCTCGACGGATTCGAGACCCACGCCGGTCTGCAGAGGGTAGATGTCCACACCGAGCCGGCCCAGGGCCAGGACATCGGGGGCGGAAGCGTTGATGGTCATACCTCGCTGTACAACTCTCTGTTCGGTCGTGCTGAATTGTCATGACAATAGCACAAGGGTCATTCGGTGTGAAGACTCGCCGCTACCATGAGGTGAAGATGTCGCGACAAAGATGATCGGGGGTGGCCGCGTGGCCGACGACGTGGTGCTCATCGCCGAGATGCTGACCGATCTCGACCGCACCGGCCCGATTCCGCTGTACTTCCAGGTCGCTCGCGAACTCGAAGCCGCGATCCGTTCCGGTCGCATCCCCCCCGGGGCGCGCCTGCAGAACGAGATCGCGATCGCCGAAGGCCTCGGTCTCTCGCGCCCCACCATCCGCCGCGCGATGGAGGCCCTCGTCGACAAAGGACTCCTGGTGCGGCGGCGTGGCATCGGCACCCAGGTGGTCCAGGGCCAGGTCACGCGGCAGGTCGAGCTCACGAGCCTCTACGAAGACCTGAAGAGCTCGCACCACCAGCCCGGCACCCGGGTGCTCGAGCACAGCGTCCGCCCCGCCGACGCGAGCGTCGCCGACGCGCTGAGCATCGCCGAGGGCTCCGACGTCGTGTACCTCCGCCGGCAGCGCTCGACCGACGGCGTGGCCGTCGCCGTGCTGACGAACTACCTGCCGCTCGACCTGGCCGACATCACGACCGACCAGCTGCAGGAACGAGGCCTGTACGAGATCCTGCGCGGGCGCGGCGTCATCATCCGCGTCGCGAACCAGAAGATCGGCGCGCGTCGGGCGCACGGCGACGAGAGCACGCTGCTCGATATCGACCGGGGTGGCCCCGTGCTCACGATGGAACGCGTCGCCTACGACGCGGCGGGACGCCCGGTCGAGTTCGGTCACCACTGCTACCGCCCCGACATGTACAGCTTCGAGACCACGCTGGTCGCGCGCTGACCCTCGCCTGAGCCGGGGCGGCAGGGGCTCATCGCTCACCCGCGTGCACCGGATGCCGCCCCTCGGGCTCATCGTCTCGGGTGTTCCCGCGCGCCTCAGCGCGCCAGCCGCAGCGTGACGACCTGGAAGGGCCGCAGCTCCAGCTCGATGGACTCACCCTCGTGCGCGAGGTGGCGCGAGCGCGCCATGTCGTCGCCGAGCGGGCGCTCGAGCAGGTCGACCTCGTCGACGGATGCCACGGTGAAGCCGGGCACCAGCGTCGTCGACGCGCGCCGCCCGAGGGCCTCGTACACGCGGACGATCACATCGCCCGAGCGATCGTCGGCGAGCTTGACCGCCTCGATGCGCACGCCCTCGTTCGTCGAGCGCAGCACGCTCCACGGCTCGACGGCCGCACCGTCGGTCGCGGGGCGACGCAGCGGCAGGTTCTGCTCGTAGCCCGAGGCCACGACCGCGGCGATGTCGGCACCGGGGTGCACCGCGTACGCGAACGTGTGGTGGCCGGCATCCTGGATCGGGTCAGGCGAGTTCGCGGCGCGCACGAGGCTGAGGCGCACCTCGGTCTCCACCTCGCCCGAGGCGCCGACCGTGCGCGTGATGTCGTGGCCGTAGGTGGCGTCGTTCGTGACGCCGATGCCGTAGCCGGGCTCTTCGACGTGCACCCAGCGGTGGGCCATGACCTCGAACTTCGCGTCCTCCCACGACGTGTTCGTGTGGGTCGCGCGGCGGACGTGCCCGTACTGGATCTCGGCGCTGTGGTGGTGCGCGTGCACGACGAACGGCAGCGAGGCCTTCAGCAGCTTCTCGCGCTCGTTCCAGTCGAGGTCGACGCCGAAGTGCACGCGCACGTCGTCGGCGTTCACCGCGATCGTCTGCGTCAGGCGCGAGGTCCCGAAGGTGCGCGTGACGCTCACGCGGGCGCGCAGGTCGTCGTCGACCGACAGCTCGATCGCGTCGGCGGTGTCGAGGTCGTCGAAGGTGTGGCGGTAGTGCGCGTCGATGTCCCACGCGTCCCACGCGTTCGGCAGGTCCTGGTGCAGGCGCAGGAGGTTGGCCGCGCGGCCCGCGGGCACGAGCTCTCGATTCGCGCCGAGGTCGACGATCGAGGTGACCAGGCCCCGGGCATCGACACGCACCCGGACGAGTCCGTTCTCGAGCACGATGTCGTCGCCGACGCGCTCGGCGCGCACGGGGTGCGTCGGGACGACGGGGGTGAGGGATGCCACGCCCAGCGCCGGCGTCTCCACGAGAGCCAGCGGGGAGCCCGTGGCATCCAGAGCCAAAGACCGGCGCGCATGGTCGGCGGAGTTCACGACCGCGCCCGAGAGTCCGGCGGCCTCGAGCGCCTCGGCGATCGAGCGGTCGAGCTCGGCGAGCGCGAGTGCGTAGTCCTCTTCGTTCTGCTCGTGCACCCACTGGATCGACGACCCGGGCAGGATGTCGTGGAACTGCTGCAGCAGCACGCCCTGCCAGAGGCGATCGAGCGCCTCGTAGGGGTACGCAGCTCCCTTCAGTGCCGCGGCGGTCCACCACAGCTCAGCCTCGCGCAGGCGGTGCTCGGCCTCGCGGTTGCCGCGCTTCTCGCGGGCATGCGAGGTGAAGGTGCCACGGTGCAGCTCGAGGTACAGCTCGCCGACCCACACCGGGGCGTCGGGGTACTCGGCCTCGGCTCGCGCGAAGAAGTCGTCGGGGTGCTCGATCTCGACGCGGGGCGAGCCCTCGAGCGACTCGACCCGGCGCTGGCGCTCCATCATCTCGCGGATGGGTCCACCGCCGCCGTCACCGTACCCGAAGGGCACGAGCGAGGTGGTGGCCACGCCCTTGTCGCGGAACTGGCGCACGGCGTGGTGCAGCTCCTCGCCCTCGAGCGTGGAGTTGTACGTGTCGATCGGTGGGAAGTGCGTGAAGATGCGCGAACCGTCGATGCCCTCCCACCAGAAGGTGTGGTGGGGGAACTTGTTGGTCTGGCTCCACGAGATCTTCTGCGTGAGGAACCAGTCGAGCCCCGCGAGCTTCGCGATCTGCGGGAACGCGGCGGTGTAGCCGAACGAGTCGGGCAGCCAGATGCCGTGGGTCTCGACGTCGAGCTCGTCGCGGAAGAACCGCATGCCCTGCGTGATCTGGCGCACCATGGCCTCACCTCCCGGGAGGTTGCCGTCGGGCTCGACCCACTGCGAGCCGACGACGATCCACTGCCCCTTGGCGATCGCGGCCTTGATGCCCTCCCACACGTGCGGGTATCGCTCCTTGACCCACGCGTACTGCTGGGCCGACGAGGCGGCGAAGCGGAAGTCGGGGTACTGCTCGGCGAGGGCGAGCACGTTCGAGAAGGTGCGGGCGGTCTTGCGCTTGGTCTCGCGGATGGGCCACAGCCACGCGGTGTCGATGTGCGCGTGACCGATGCCCGAGAGGCGGTGGGCCGAGGCGGATGCCGGGCGCGACAGCACGTCGACCAGCTCGGCGCGCGCGGCCGCGGCGGTACCCACGATGTCGTCGAGGCGCAGCACGTTCAGCGCCCGCTCGAGCGCGCGCATCACCTCGTGGCGGCGGGGATCGGTCTCGGGCAGCTCCTTGAGCAGCTGGTAGAGCACCTCGACGTCGAACTGCAGCGCCCACACCTCGGGCTCGAACACGGCGAGCTCAGCGGTGCGGAAGGTGTAGATCGGCGTCTCGGGCGCGGTCTTCTTCGAGCCGAACACCGTGGGGACGAAGTCGTTCTTGAGGATGTCGGGGTTGGCTGCGGCCTCGACGAAGAAGTGCACCGGCTCGCCGCCCGCGGCCTCGTCGGCCAGACGCACGTAGTGGTTGCGAGGGTGGATGCCCTTCACCTGCACGCCGTCGGGGGTGTGCACGAGAGCCTCGGCCTGGTTGCCGGGCCAGTCGCCCTGGAAGCCCGGGTCGAGCAGCAGCTCCACGGTGCGGCCGGCCCAGTCCGCCGGAATCTGCCCGGTAACCTCGAACCACCACGTCGACCACGCGCGACCCCAGCTGTCGCCCACGGCGAAAGGGGTGTAGTCGGCGGCGAGGGCCTCGGATGCCGGGACCGGCTCGTCCGGGACCATCCAGGCCGCCAGCGTGACGGGGACGCGGGCCGAGTACACGGCGGGGACGATGCGCTCGGTGAGGACGCGGTGGATGCGCTCTTCGACGAGGGTGAGGTTCTGGTGCACGGGTTGCTCCGGGTTCGAGGCGACGGTCGGGGAGGCGTCGGGGCGGGAGAGAGGGGTCAGCGCAAGTACGACAGGTCGGCGAAGCTGGAGCTGGCGTCTTCCAGCAGCGCTCGCGCGACGCGCACCGAGTCGATAAGCGGGTGGTGCGCCAGGGCCCGCAGCGCCGCGGCGCGCGAGCCGCTGAGGGCCGCCTCGATCGTCTGGCGCTCGACGTACTTCACGGTCGTGATCAGGCCCTGCCCGAAGGCGGGGACCGTCGCGCTCTCGAGCGGGCGCGGTCCGTCGGCGCCGACGATGCACGGCACCTCGACGACGGCCTCGCTGTCGAGGCCCGCGAGCACACCTCCGCCGGGGACGTTGAGGATGAGTCGGGCCGACTGGTCGTACGCGATCGCGCGCATCAGGGCGATCGCGACGTTCTCGTAGCCACCCGAGACGAGGTCTTCCTCGTCGCGGTCGCCCATGCCCGCGGAATCGCGGTTGGTCGCCATGTAGGTGACCTCGCGCTCGTGTCGGCACGCCTCCCACGCCGCGTGCGGGTGCGGGGCGGTCGCAGCCGTGTCCCAGAATCCGGCCTGCTGGTCGAGAAGGTAGCGCCCGCGCGTGGTGGCCGCGTACTGATCGGCCTGCAGCACATCGCGGCGATAGGAGTAGTAGTGCAGGTACTCGTTGGGGAGGGCCCCGAGCGTGCGGATCCAGTCCGCGCCGAACAGCGCCCCCTCCTCGAACGACTCGATGCGCTCGGGCGATGCGAGCAGCTCGGGCAGCAGGTCGACGCCGTCGCGGCGGAGCGCCGTAAGCCAGCCGAGGTGGTTGAGGCCGGCGTACTCGATCTCGATGTCGGTGGAATCCCGGATGCCGAGGGCCCCGAGCGCGCGACGGGCCAGGCCGATCGGCGAGTCGCAGATGCCGATCACGCGCGTGCCGAGCACGCGACCCATCGCCTCGGTGACGACGCCGGCGGGATTCGTGAAGTTGATGACCCACGCGTCGGGCGCGACGCGCTGGATGAGCTCGGCGAGCTGCATGGCGACCGGGAGAGTGCGCAACGCGTAGGAGATGCCCCCGAACCCCACGGTCTCCTGCCCGATGACCCCGTGCGACAGGCCGATGCGCTCGTCGGTCGCCCGACCGGCCATTCCGCCGACGCGGATGGCCGAGAACACGAAGTCGGCTCCGCGCAGGCCCTCCTCGGCATCCGTGTGCACGCTCACGCGCGGCGCGTCCGGGAACTCCCGCGCCTGATCCTCGAGGATGCGCGCCATCGTGCGCAGACGCGCGCCGTCGGTGTCGATGAGGGCGACCTCGTCGACACGACCCGGGTCGCGGTCGAGCAGAAGGGCGCGGTAGACGAGGGGGGTGCGGAATCCTCCGCCACCGATCATCGCAAGCTTCATGCAGTCACAATCTCGACATTCCGTCGGTCCAGGGACTCGACGATCGGGCCCTCGAGCGGCGCATCGGTGATGAGCCGCCGCAGGGCGAGGGGGAGGGCGATGCGTCCGGCACCGCTGCCGGGGAACTTGCTGTGGTCCGCGAGCACGGTCGCGGCATCGCACGCGGCGAGCATCGCCTGCTTGATCGGCACCTGCGCGAGCGTGGTGTCGCGGAGGTCGCCCTCGGGCGACATACCGCTCACGCCGAGGTAGGCGTGGTCGGCGCGGATCAGGCGCAGCGACTCGGTGGTCAGGTGGCCGGCCACGCTGCGGTACACCGGGTCGTAGTCGCCGGGGAGCAGGACGAGGTGCGTCTCGCGCTCGTCGCGCAGCACGTCGTAGATCGCGAGGTTGTTCGTGATGACGGTGACCGACCGCGCCCGCAGGAGCCGCGCGAGCTGCAGCGTGGTCGTGCCGACGTCGAGGATGACGGCCTGTCCGTCGCGGATCGTCTCGGCCGCGGCACGCGCGATGCGCTCCTTGCCGTCGCGGTTGACGGGTTCGACCGTGGCGAAGGGCGCGTCGCCCTCCCCCATCACGGCACCGCCGTGCGTGCGCCGCAGGAGTCCCGCGTCGTCGAGGCGCTGCAGATCGCGCCGGATCGTGGCGATGCTCGAACCGGTGGCCTCGGCGAGCTCCGCCACCGTCGCCGCGCGGGCGGAGCGGAGGTGCTGGAGGATCTCGCGATCTCTGACGTCTTTCATGGTGCGATCACCTTATCGCTCAAAATCGCTCAGTAACAAAATATTTACACGCAAAAGTTTGCGCGTTCCTGAGCGACGAATGCTATAAACGGTGAAACGCCCCGGTCGTCACCGAAGAGAGGAGGGGCCGATGACAGTTGCATCCGGTCCCACGCCCCGCCTTCTGACAGCCGGGCAGCTCTTCCTCGATCTGGTCTTCGCCGACCTCGACGGCGCCCCGCGCCTCGGCGAGGAGCACTGGACCCCTGCCTTCGGCTGGGGACCCGGCGGCATCGCCAACTACGCGATCGCCGCGGCCCGCCTCGGCGTCGACACCGTGCTGTGCGCCGACGCCGGCACCGACGCGCTGTCCCGCCTGGTGCGCGACCGGCTGCACGACGAGGGCATCGGCGACGGCATCCGCGAGCGCGCGGACTGGAGCCTCCCGGTCACCGCCGCCCTGAACTTCGACGGCGACCGCGCCCTCGTCACCGGCGGTCGTCCCGCCGCTCCCCTCGCCTCGCTCCTCCCGGAGGCCCCCGTCACCCCCGTCGCCGCCCTGCACCTCGACGACTCGGTCTCGCCGTGGATCCGCGAGAGGGCTGCGCAGGGCACCAAGGTCTTCGCCGACATCGGGTGGGACGCCGACGAGCAGTGGGACGCCGCAGCCCTCGACGTGCTCGAGGGATGCCACGCGTTCCTCCCCAACGAGGCCGAGGCCCGCGCCTACACGCGCACCGACGACGCCCGCTCCGCCGCCCGCGCCCTCGCCGCGCGCGTCCCGCTCGCCGTCGTCACCCGCGGCGGCCGGGGTGCCGTCGCGGTCGACTCCGCCGCGGGCGAAGAGGTCGAGGTCGACGCCGTCGCCATCGACTTCGTGGATGCCACGGGCGCCGGCGACGTGTTCGGCGGGGCGCTCGCGGCGGCCGAGCTGACCACGTGGACCGTGCGCGATCGCGTCGAATTCGCCACCCTCGTCGCGGCCATCACCGTCTCGCGCCCCGGCGGCGCCGCCGCCGCTCCCCGTCTCGACGAGCTGCTCCCCTGGCTCGACGCCCACCCGGCGGCCGCCGACCCGACGCGGTTCGCCTTCCTCCGCGACGCGCTGCACGACAGCGCTTCGCCGTTCGCCGCGCCCGCGGCATCCTGCACCGCCCCTTTCTCACACTGCACCCGAATCAAGGAGTGAACCACCCATGATGACCCTCACCCCGCGTTACCGACGCGCGCTCGGCACCGTCGCCGTCGCGGTCGCCGCTGCTGCGTCCCTCTCGGCCTGCTCCAGCGGCTCCGGCGGCTCGTCCGACGGCCCCGTGACCCTCTGGACCTGGTCCGGCGGCCTCGGTCAGAGCGTGCTCGACTCGGCCAAGAGCCAGTTCCCCGACGACAAGATCGAGGTCACCACGATCGGCGACGACGTCAAGCAGAAGCTCGTCACCGTCTTCACCGGCCGCAGCGGCATCCCCACCATCACCGGGGTCAAGGGCGAGGACATGCCCTACTTCCTGCAGCAGGCCGACCTGTTCACCGACCTCAAGACCCTCGGCATCGACGACAAGCTCTCCGACTTCCCCGACTGGAAGCTCGCCGAGGCGACCACCGCCGACGGCAAGCTGATCGGCCTTCCCACCGACATCGGTCCGACGGCCCTCTACTACCGCACGGACGTGCTGGCCGCGGCGGGACTGCCGACGGACCCGGCCGCCGTCGCCGCCGCCACCAAGACCTGGGACGACTACTTCGCCTTCGGTGAGAAGCTCAAGGCCGCCACCGGCGCCTACCTCGAGGTGTCGCTCGAAGACGTCTTCACCAAGGTCATGGGCCAGGGCGAGACGAAGATGGTGTCGAAGGACGGCGAGTTCCTCGGCGACAGCGCCCAGGTCAAGAAGGCGTGGGACACCGCGATCGAGGCGAACCAGCGCGGTCTGGTCGCCGGCATCCAGGACGGCAGCCCCGACTGGGCCGCCGCCGTCAACAACGGCACGCTCCCGACCCTCCTCGGCGCCGCCTGGTACCAGGGCGACCTGAAGAGCAACGCCCCCGACACCTCCGGAAAGTGGAACGTCACCGCGATGCCCGGCGGTCCCGCCAACATCGGCGGATCGTTCCTCACGATCCCCGCGGCCACCGGCAACAAGGACGAGGCGATCAAGATCGTCAACTACCTCCTGGATGCCGAGAACCAGGCGACCACGTACACCGAGGTCGGCAACTTCCCCTCGTCGACCGCCGCGCTCAGCGAGCCGGCCCTGCAGCAGCCCGACGCGTTCTTCGGCGGCCAGGTGACCACGGACGTGTTCAAGACGGCATCCGAGAACATGCCGATCAGCTACACCAGCCCGATCGACAACGAGCTCCAGGCCCCCTTCATCACCGAGCTCGCCAACGTGCAGTCGCAGGGCAAGGACCCGCAGCAGGCCTGGAACGATGCCCTCGCCGCTGCCCAGCAGGTGTGGGAGCGCTCTAAGTGACATCCGCCACGCGCGTCATGACGGCCTCGGGGGTGCGCCCCAGCGCGCGCCCCCGGGGCCGGGGCCTGATCCGGCACTGGCCGATGTACGTCGCGGTCGCGCCGTTCTTCCTCCTGTTCCTCGGCTTCGGCCTCTTCCCCACGCTGTACTCGCTCGTCCTGTCGTTCCAGTCCTGGAACGGGCTGGGCGCGGCGCAGTGGACGGGCATCGACAACTACACGCGCCTCTTCTCCGACGCCACGTTCTGGCTGTCGGTGCGCAACACCTTCGTGATCTTCGCGCTGTCGACGTTCCCGATGCTCGCGATCGCGATCGCCGTCGCCGCGATGCTGAACAACGCCGTCCGTTTCAGCACGGCCTTCCGCATCGCCTACTTCGTGCCGAACATCACCTCGGTCGTCGCGATGGCCGTGCTCTTCGGCTCGATCTTCGGCGAGAACTTCGGTCTCGCCAACTCCTTCCTGCACGCCCTGGGGCTGCCCGGAGTGCAGTGGTTGTCGACGCCCTTCGGCATCCAGCTGACGATCTCGATCCTCATCACGTACCAGTGGACCGGGTACAACGCGATCATCTTCCTCGCCGGGATGCAGTCGATCGGCGGCGAGGTCTACGAGGCCGCGAAGCTCGACGGCGCCGGCCCCATCCGCAGCTTCTTCTCGATCACGCTGCCGCTCTTGCGCCCGACGATCATCTTCGTGCTCGTCGTCTCGACGGTCACGGGCATGCAGAGCTTCACCGAGGCGCAGGTGCTCACGGCCAGCTCGAGCACGACCAACCCGAACAGCGGCGGGGCGGGCCAGGGCGGCCTGACCATGGTCCTGTACTTCTACCAGCAGGCCTTCAGCTACAACCGCTTCGGCTACGGCGCCGCGATCGCGTGGGGCGTCTTCCTCATCGTCGTGATCTTCACCATCATCAGCTGGCGCTTCACGGCCGGCAAGAAGGAAGAGAAGGCCCGCGCATGACCCTCACCACTCCTCCGCCCGCCACGATCACCGAGCACATCACCACCGCCGGCGTGCCGCTACGCCGTCGCCGCAAGGCCACCCCCGGTCGCGTCCTGCTCTACGGCGTGCTCTCCGCGGGCGCTGTCATCTCGCTCTTCCCGCTGTACTGGCTGGTCGTCATGGCCAGCAACTCCACGAGCGACATCTACACGACGCCCCCGACGTTCATCCCGGGTCCGCGCCTGTTCGACAACATCGGTGCGGTGTTCTCCCGCATCGATTTCGCCGGTTCTCTGATGAACACGGTCATCGTCGCGTGCAGCGTGACCTTCCTCGTGCTGGTGTTCGATTCGCTCGCCGCCTTCGCCTTCGCGAAGTTCGAGTTCCCGCTGCGCCGGACGCTGTTCACGATCACGCTCGTCACCTTCATGTTGCCGATGCAGCTGTCGGTCATCCCGCAGTTCATCACGATGGTCAACCTCGGCTGGGTCGGTCACCTGCAGGCGCTCATCGTGCCCGCGGCCGCCAACGCCTTCGGCATCTTCTGGCTGCGGCAGTACATGGTCTCGTCGATCCCGGACGAGCTGATGGATGCCTCCGTGCTCGACGGCGCGGGCTTCTTCCGCCAGTGGTTCACGGTGTGCCTGCCGCTCATCCGTCCGGGCCTCGGCTTCCTCGGCATCTTCACCTTCATCGCGGCCTGGAACGACTACCTCTGGCCGCTGGTCGTCATGACCAACCCCAACCAGGTGACGCTCCAGGTCGCGATGGCCCAGCTGAACACGGCCTTCGGGCAGGACTACGGCATGGTCATGGCCGGCGCCCTGCTGGCCGTGCTGCCGTTGCTCATCGTGTTCCTCATCGGCGCGCGTCAGTTCATCGGCGATATCGCCAAGGGTGCGATCAAGTGAGCGAGACGACCCTCGACGCGCCCCTCGTCCCGGTCTCGCCGACCACACGCGTGGTGGTGTGCGCGACCGACGAGATCGGCGAGGTGGCCGCCGACCTCGTCGCGGCGGTCCCGCCCGACGGTGTGCTGGGGGTCGCGACCGGCTCCTCCCCGCTCGCCCTCTACGCCGCCCTCATCCGCCGCCGCGAGAGCTCCCTGAGCCCGAGGTCCCTGAGCCTGTCGAAGGGGCCGGACCCCGACCACAACCCCGCCCCCGACGGCCTCCGCCTCTTCGCCCTCGACGAGTACGTCGGCCTCTCCGCCGACGACCCCCGCTCATACGCGGCCTACGTGCGTTCCGTGATCGCGGAGCCCCTCGGCATCCCGAACGATCGTGTCCGGGTGCCGAGCGGCTCCTCGGCAGCGGATGCCGAGGCGTACGAGCGCGCGATCGTCGAAGCCGGCGGGGTCGACCTGCAGATCGTGGGCATCGGACGCAACGGACACATCGGCTTCAACGAGCCCGGTTCGGATGCCGAGACCCGCACGCGCGTCGTCGAACTCGACGAGAGCACCCGGCGCGCGAACGCCGAGCACTTCGACGGCGACCTCACGCAGGTGCCTACGCACGCGATGACCCAGGGCGTGGCGACGATCCTGTCGGCCCGCCGGATCGTGCTCGTCGCGTCCGGTGCCGCGAAGGCCGCCGCCCTCCGCTCCGCTCTCCTCGGCCCGGTCACGGCCGAGAATCCCGCCTCCTTCCTGCAGCGGCATCCCGACGTCACCGTCGTGGCCGACCTCGACGCCCTCCGAGAGGACCGATGACGCACCTCGGCGACTCCGCACCCGGATCCGACACACGTCTCGCCCCGCGCGCCTGGCTGCGTTCCGACGCGCCCGCGCGGAGCCTCGACGGCGAGTGGGCGTTTCGCCTGCACGACGCCGATCCCGGCGACGACGTCGACGGGCCGCCCCCGTTCGCGGCCGTCGACGCCGACGTGTCGGGATGGGACCGCATCCCCGTCCCCTCGCACTGGGGCCTGCACGGCCACGGGCACCCCACGTACACGAACATCCGGTACCCGTTCCCCCTCGACCCTCCGCACGTGCCCGACGCCAACCCGACGGGCGATCACCGGCGCGTGTTCGAGTGGCATCCCTCGTTCTGCCCCGGGGGGCGCACGCTCCTGCGCTTCGAGGGTGTGGAGTCACTCGCGACCGTGTGGGTGAACGGCACTGAGATCGGCTGGTTCACCGGCAGCCGGCTGATGACCGAGTTCGACGTCACCGATCACCTCGTCGACGGCGAGAACGTCCTCGCGGTGCGCGTGCACCAGTGGTCGGCCGCCAGCTACCTCGAAGACCAGGACCAGTGGTGGCTCCCGGGCATCTTCCGCAGCGTCTCGCTCCAGGGGCGTCCGGTGAACGGCCTCGACGACGTCTTCGTGCGCGGCGACCGCGACCCCGCGACCGGCGCCGGAACCCTCGACGTGCGCACCCGGGGCGGCTGGCCCGTGACCGTGCGGGTGCCCGAGCTGGGCATCGACGAGACGTGGGCGGCACCGTCCGAGGTCGTCCCGCTGACGATCGACGGGGTCGAGGCCTGGACGGCCGAGACGCCCCGCCTCTACGACGTCGACGTGTCGACGGATGCCGAGACCGTGCGCCTGCGCGTCGGCTTCCGCCGCGTGGAGGTCGTCGGTGATCGCCTGCTCGCCGACGGGCGGCCCCTGATCTTCCGCGGGGTGAACCGCCACGAGACCGACCCCGACCGCGGCCGCGTGTTCGACGAGGACTACGTGCGCGGCGAGCTCGCGCTCATGCGCCGGCACAACATCACCGCGATCCGCACCGCGCACCAGCCCCCGCACCCGCGCGTGCTGGAGCTGGCCGACGAGCTCGGCTTCTGGATCGTGCTCGAGTGCGACCTCGAGACCCACGGGTTCTGGGACGTCGAGTGGACCGGCAACCCCGCCGACGACCCCGCCTGGCGCGCCGCGTGCCTCGACCGCGCCCGCCGCACCGTCGAGCGCGACAAGAACCACGCGAGCGTCGTGATGTGGTCGCTCGGCAACGAGTCGGGCACCGGGCGCAACCTCGCCGAGATGGCGGGGTGGATCCGCGAGCGCGACGACTCCCGCCCGATCCACTACGAGGGCGACTACGGCGGGGCGTACACCGACGTGTACTCGCGGATGTACCCGACGCTCGAGGAGATCGCCTCGGTCTGCGGCGAGCAGACCATGCCCGTGCACGAGATCGGTCCGGCCGAAGGAGCCCGCCAGCGCGCGAAGCCCTTCGTCCTGTGCGAGTTCGCGCACGCGATGGGCAACGGCCCCGGCTCGCTCGCCGACTACGAGTCGCTCGTCGAGGCGTACCCGCGGCTGCACGGCGGTTTCGTGTGGGAATGGCGGGATCACGGCATCCGCACCCGCACCGCCGACGGCACCGAGTTCTTCGCCTACGGCGGTGACTTCGGCGAGCCCGTGCACGACGGCGTGTATCTGATGGACGGCCTCGTGCTCTCCGACGGCACCCCCTCCCCCGGCCTCGGCGAGCTCGCCGCGGTCTGGGCGCCCGTGACGCTCGCGCACCTCGGCGAGCGCTCCTGGCGGGTCCGGAACCGGCAGCACACCCTCGGCGTCGATCACCTCGAGCTGAGATGGCGCGTCGAGGACGACGGCATCCGCGTCACGTCGGGCGCTCTCGACCTACCGACGCTTGCTCCGGGTGACGAGGCGGTCGTCGAGCTGCCCGAGGTCCCGGATGCCACGACCGAGCGGTGGATCACCCTCGAGGTCGTGCTGCGCGAGGACACGGCGTGGGCCCCGGCGGGCCACGTCGTCTCGCGCGCCCAGGCGCAGCTGCACGCCGCCGTCCCCCGGCCGGCACGCGCCGCCACCGGCGGCTGGACCGGCGACGCCCTGGGCGACGCCGTCTTCGACCGTCGCGGGGGGCTCGTGCGCTGGCGCGACCTCGAGGTCTCGGGTCCGCTGCCCGAGCTCTGGCGCGCGCCCACCGAGAACGACCAGCTCGACGGGCAGGGCTCGTACGAGACCGCCGACCCGGCCCTGACCCACGGGCGCGGCGACGAGGACACACCGGCGTCCTCGGTCCGGTGGCTCGAACGCGGCCTCGACCGTCTGCAGCACCGGGTGCTGTCGGTCGAGCGCACCGATGACGGTCTCGTGCAGCGGGTGCGGTCGATGGCCGCGCACAGCGCGCAGGGCATCGAGACCACGTTCTCGTGGCGGCTCGACGGCGACGGGCTGCGGCTGCACACCGACATCCGGCCGTTCGGCCCCTGGGACTGCACGTGGCCCCGCGTCGGTGCGCGTTTCGGTCTGCCGGCGAGCCTCGCCGAAGAGCGGGCGCACTGGTTCGGCACGGGACCCGCCGAGTCGTACGCCGACAGCGCCGAGGCCGCGTACGTCGGCCGTTTCGAGGCCGCCGTCGACGAGCTCGGCGTCGCCTACGGCCGCCCGCAGGAGACCGGGCATCGTCCGGGCCTGCGCTCGCTCGACCTCGGCCCCCTGCATCTGCGCGCGGTCGCGTCGGGCTCGACCGGCTTGCCCGGCTTCCAGCTCGACCGCCACACCGCCCAGGAGCGTACGGGCGTCGCCCACGCGCACGAGCTCCCGCCGTCGCGGGGCCTCTGGCTGTACCTCGACGCGGCCCAGCACGGTCTCGGCTCGCGCGCGTGCGGCCCCGACGTGCTGCCGCGCTACGCCCTGTGGCCCCGCGCAGTGTCGTGGACGGTGGTGTTCGAGTGAGTCTCTGAGCGGCGGCCGCTCGTCCTCCCCATCGAGTACTGTGACCGACGACGGGACGCGCACCGGTGCGCCCGGCGGAAGGGCAGGCCGATGGCATCCGGTCCGGGCGTACGCGGACAGCGGCTCCTCGAGAGGTCGGGTCGTCGCCTCGAGCCGATCCATCCCGCATTCGTGACGAACCACCCCACGGCCAGCGGATGGATCTGGTTCGGCGGGATGGTGTTGATCCTGATCGTCCTCGATGTCGCCCGCGCCCCTCATGCCGTGCGCCTCCCGGTGGCCCTCCTCGCCGCCGCACCGGCGCTGATCGCGGCCCTGCTCGTGCTCTCGCAGACCCCGCGGTCGCACCTCGAGTACGAGGAGTCGGTTCTGGGGCACTTCTTCTCGCGGTTCCTCGGCCTGATGAGTGCGATCGTGCTGTGGATGGGCTCCGTGGTGCTCGGGGCGGCGGCGGCGGTGCAGCTGGCGGACGATGCCGGGACCGACCCCGCGAACGCCTGGGGCGAAGCGTTCCGCATCTTCGGGGTCATCGTGCCGTACATCGTGGTCGTCCTCTGGGCGGCTCTGGTCCTGCGCTGTGTGAGCTACCTGGCCCGTCTGAGGGGGTGGGCAGCCGTGCCCACTCGTCATCGCATCCCCGATCCGCTGCTCGCGGAGTTCCCGCGGACCCGCCGTATCGTCATCGGTCTCGCACACCCCGGACTCCTTCTCGCGTCAGGGCTCGTGACGATCGTGCTGCTGGTCGGATTGGCCGGGGAACTGTCCCTGGCGTCGTTGCCCTGACGACCGCCCCGTGTCGTGTTCCAGGGACGGCCGGGCCGTCGCCGTCGTGCGGACTCGGTTCGCACGACGGCGTTCCGCGAGACCGCGCCTCACGCCACCCGCGACGCCTCGATCACCATGTTCTCCGTCGACGGTTTCCCGTCCGGTCGCTGCAGGCACGTGATGACGACGAGCCGTCCGGGGGTGTCCGCCCACACGTCGGCGTCGCCGCCGATGGCGGTCTTGTCGAGCGCCTCCGTCCGGTCGACGCGATAGTCGACGCCCGCGACGGTGATGTCGGCACCGACCGCGATGCGCGCACGCCCCCGGTCCACGTCGATGAGCGCATTCCCCGGCCCGACACCGCCGCCCCGCAGCGAGTGCATCACGACGAACACGGTCCCGGATGCCGCGTCGGCGGGCGCGACGCCGAGATTGCGCACCCAGTACGCCGAGGTGAATCCCGGCGGCTCCAGCACGTCATCCACCACGTTCACCGCCCCGAGCGGGACGTCGAGTCCCACCGACGGTGCCGAGACGTGGCCGACGCCGTCGGGCGTCGCGGATGCGCTCGGTGCCGGCGTCGGACCGTCGAGCTGCACGGGATTCCCCGCCAGGTCGAGCGGCGCGAACGAAGCCTCCGCCTCGACGGACGGCATCCCGGGCGTCTGCGACAGGATGACGCCGCCGGCGATCAGGCCGAGCGCCACGACCACCGCGGTGGCGGCGAGGATGTCCCCTCGCCGCCACCGCCGCAGAATCCGCATTCAGCGAGCCCGACGTGCCCGGGCGACGCGCGAGACGAGCACCGCCGCCAGCAGCATGACCCCGAGGGCACCGAGGGCGATCCCCGGCCAGGGCGCAGGCTGCGCGAGCAGGGTTCCGCCGGTCGCGACCGAGGGGCCGGCCGCCGCGGTCGTGCCGACGGTCGCGGCGCTCACGGTGATCGGCAGCGCCGCGCTGACGGCGTCCCCCTGCGCGTCGGCCAGGAACAGCGCGTGCGCGCCGGTCGCGAGAGAAGCCGGCAGGGTGAGGTCGGCCGAGACCGAGCCGTCGGCCGCGGCGGTCACCCGACCGATGACCGTCGGGGTCGAGTGCACGACGACGTCGTAGGACGCTCCGGCGGTGAAGCCCGCCCCGCCGAGGTGCACGGTCGAGCCGGCCACGAGGTCGGTCCCTCCGGCGAGGGTGATCGCCGGGGCGGCCACGGCGACCGTGTAGGTCTTCGTCGTCGCGCCGTCCTGCGCCGTGATCGTGATCGTGGCGGTCTGTCCCGAGACGGTGATCGCCGAGGTGGCGGCGGCGCTCGAGGTCGTCACCTGGACATCGGATGCCGCGAGCGCGGCGATCGGTGCCGTCACGGTCGCACCCCCGGCGCCGGACGCCGTGCCGAGGGGCACGTCGACTCCCCCGACGCGGATCGCCGAGGCGGTGGCATCGTTCGAGACGAGGAACCGGGAGCGGAGGGCGGCCGCTTCGTCGGTGGACACCCCGATGGTCTTCGCGATGTAGGAGTCGAGACCGCCGTACTTCTTCGCGATGTCCCCCTCGAAGGTGCCCTGCAGCAGGTCCGGCGTCGCCCAGGTGACGCCGAGCTGCGTGTTCGACAGCAGATAGTCGTGGAGGATGTCGGAGCTGCTCACGCCGAGGATGCGGTAGAGGAGGTCCATCACGGTGCCGGTGCGGTCCATGCCGTGCGAGCAGTGGATGAGGACGGTGCCCGAGGTGTGCGTCGAGAGCAGCTGGAGGATCTGCGCGTAGGCGCTGATCATGACGCCCGGCGACGACGGGCTCTCGTACCCCTTGTCGACGAGGTCGTGGTACATCGCCGTGTCGTCGTTGTAGTTGCCGTCGCTGCCGAACATCGAGATGTTCACCGTCTGCGCCCCGGGGATCGCGACGTCGGGCTTGGCGGCGACCTGGGCGGGAGTGCGCAGGTCGATGACGAGGTCGACGTGGTACTCGCTGGCGAGGGTCTGGGCCCCGGCGGAGGTGATCTTGTCGAGCGACTCGGTGCGCAGCAGTCGCGACGCGTTCACGGTCTGCCCCCCGGCGCCGGTGAACGAGCCGAGCTCGCGGCCGTTGACGAGCCCGGGCACGTCGGTGATCGCGTGATCTTGCGCGGTGAGAGTGGGCTGCAGCGTGGGATCGGTGGCGGCCTGCGCGGCGGTGGCGCCGAAGCCGAGGGTGCCGAGGGTCGCGGTGGCGACGAGCGCGGCGGAGAGCAAGCGCGCGGATGGCGCGCGGCGGGGGCGGGAGTTCACGGTCGTCCTCAGGGGTGGGGGTGGGGTGGCCGGCGGCACCCGGAGGCGCGCCGAACGTGACGGTCCCACCCCGAGGTGAAGGGCCCGGGAACGGCTCGACCCCGAAGCGCAACGGGCGCTGAGGAGTTCGGCCAGAGAACGCGATGAGCCGGCTCAGAGGCCCGTCCGCGGAGCCGGCGCGGGCCCGACATACCGCGCCGACGGGCGGATGATCTTCGGGTCGCGCGCCTGCTCCAGCACGTGCGCCGTCCAGCCGATCGTCCGCGCGAGCGCGAAGGTGGGCGTGAACAGGTGACGCGGGATCCCGCACTGCTCCATGACGACGGCCGCGAAGAACTCGACGTTCGCGTGCAGGGGGCGATCGGGGCGGTACAGCGCCAACTGCCGCTCGGCCTCCTCCTCGAAGGCCAGCGCCTGCTCAACGCGGTCTCCGCCGAGGCCCCACGCGACCTCGCGCAGGAGCTCTGATCGCGGATCGGCCGTCCGATACACCGCGTGCCCGAACCCCATCAGGCGTCGTCCCGCGGCGAGTTCCCCGGCGATCCAGCTCTCCGGGTCGACCCCGGCGCGATCGAGGCTGTCGAGTGCCCGCGCCGGCGCTCCCCCGTGCAGAGGTCCGGACAGGGCGCCGACGGCACCGGTGAGACAGGATGCCATGTCGGCCCCCGTCGACGCGATGACCCGAGCCGTGAACGTCGAGGCGTTGAAGCCGTGGTCCATCGCCGCGATGAGGTAGGCCGTCAGCGCGCGCTCGTGCGCGGCGTCGGGCGCGACCCCGGTGACCCGTTCGAGGTAGTCGGCGACCACGCCGCCCCGGGCCTCCGGTCCTCCGCCGATGAGAGCAGCCGGGGCCATCGCCGCGAAGACGAGCGCCTCGTCGAGCCGCTCCTCCTCGCCGAGGTCGTAGAGCGGGGAAGACCGGCGAACGGATGCCGCGAGCGTCCACGCCGCGCGGAGTCGCGCGAGAGGCTGGTCGGTGTGGTGCGCGACCGCGGCGAGGAGGTCCGGCATCCGGGGGTCCGTCCGGACGTTCGCGAGGCGTTCGGCGAAGGCGGCGGATGCGGCGGAGTCGGGGAGCTCGCCCACGACGAGCAGGTGCCAGACGTCCTCGAACGAGCGCTCGCGGGCCAGGTCGGTGGCCGAGTGACCGCGGTAGTGGTAGAAGCCGGCGTCGCCGTTGACATCGCTGATGGCGGTCTCGGCGGCGACGACGCCGTTCAGTCCGCGGGGCACATCGATCAGGTCGCTCATGCGCTCAGTGTGCGAACATGACGGCGACAGCGTCAACGTTGATCGGATCAATATGTCATCCCCTCTTCCCCGTCTTACGGCCGCCCAGGTCGCCGCCCGCCTCGGCGTCAAGCCGCAGACGGTGTACGCGTACGTCTCGCGCGGACTGCTCCGCCGCGAGCGCGACGCGCACGGCTCGACGTTCGACGCGCTCGAGGTCGAGACGTTCGCCGGAGCGCGCCGCCGCACCGCGCCTGCGGTCGTCCACCCGACCACGGGGATGCCCCTCGCCGTCGTGCACACCGACATCGCCGACATCGAGGACGGCGAGCTGCTGTACCGCGGCCGCCGCGCCCGTGATCTCACCGACCGCCCGTTCGCCGAGATCGTGGAGTGGCTCTGGGAGTCCGCGCGCGAGGACGCCCCCGATCCCGCGATCGGCAGCGCGCGGGAGATGGTCGCCGCGCTCCCTCCGAACGCGGGCGCCATGGATCGCCTGCGCGCGGCCCTCACCGGCTTCGCCGCCGACGATCCCCTGCGCCACGACGCCAGCCCGGCCACGCTGCACCGCATCGGGTGGACCCTGCTCACGGGCCTGCCCGTCGCCCTCGGCGGAGACCCGGATCGCGACATCGCCCGGTCGCTCGCGAGCGCCTGGCGCGCACCCGCCGACGACGCCACCGTGGCCGCCGTCAACGCCGCCCTGATCCTGCTCATCGACCACGACCTGGCGGTGTCGACCTTCGCCGCGCGCGTGGCCGCGTCGGCGCGGGCCGACGGGTACGCGGCGGTGAGCGCCTCCCTCGGCGCGGCGGACTCCCCGCTGCACATCTCCGCGGCGGCGCGGACGGCGCAGCTTTTGGCGCGCGTACGGCGGGGCCTCGAACCCGAGCGGGCGCTGACCGAAGCGCTGCAGGACGGCAACGGCATCCCGGGCTTCGGTCACCCGCTCTACCCCGGGATCGACGACCGGTCCGACGCCCTGTTCTCGTTCGTCGCGCGTCTTCCCAACGGGGAGCGGACGATGGATGCCGTGCGCCGCCTCAGCGACGTCGTTTCCGACCGCACGCGCCTACGGCCGAACGTGGATCTCGCGCTGGCGGCCCTGGCATCCGGAGCCCGGCTTCCCGACGACGCCGCGAGCACGATCTTCGTCGAGGGACGCCTCGGGGGCTGGATCGCGCACATCCGGGCCGAGTACGCCGAGCGGCCGATGCGCCTGCGGCCCCGCGGTGAGTACGTGGGGCGGTGAGGCGCGCCCTTCGGACGAGCTCCTGCAGCCGAGGGGTGAAATCCGCACCTGTGCACCTCGATCTAGCCAGCTGCCTGGCTAGGTTGTCGGCATGATGTACAACGTCCTCGAAGCGCGGAACAACCTCTCGAAGCTCATCGCCGATGCCGAGTCGGGGGCCGAGGTGACGATCGCGCGACGCGGCGTCCCGGTCGCGCGGCTGGTACCGATCGATGACGCACCGCCGCGTCCGCGAAACGCCTTCGCGACCTGGCTTCAGGAGCATCCTCTGACTCCCGAGCAAGCCCGACCGGTCGACGAGATCGAGGCGATCGTCGCGGAGAATCGAGCCTCCGGGGCGTGATCTACGTCGACAGTTGCCTGGTGATCTACGCCGTCGAGCGCGATGACCACGTCGGCCAGCGTGCGCGCTCAGCCCTCGCCGAAGCGGAGGAACCGATGGCGACCAGCCCGCTGACTGTTCTCGAATCGCTCGTCGGGCCGATGCGAGATGCCGACGCCGAGGCACAGCTGCGAATGTGGGCCGCCTTCGACGCGTTCGAGCTACTTCCGGTGGAACCGGATGTCTACCTCGACGCGGCGCTGCTGCGTGCCCGGTATCGGGGTCTGCGAACAGCGGATGCCCTTCATCTCGGGATCGCTCGGCAGTCAGGATGCACGGCGTTCTGGACCAACGATGCGCGACTGCACGCGGCATCCGGGGGCCTCGCGGTCGACGTGATCGGCCGGGGCTAGCGGTTCTCCCACCCGCGCGCCATCTCGACGACCGCGGCCACAGCCGCCTCGGTGTCGGCCGGCGACCCCCCGGCGCGACCGGCGACGAGCCCCGCGACGAACGCGCTCAACGGGGCGGCCGGGCGGGCCACGCCGTTCGCGACGTCGCGCGCGAGGTCGAGGATCAGCGAGATGGGGATGTCGCCCTCGCTCAGCCCGAAGCGCTCGGCGAGAGCGGCGCTCCAGTCGTTCAGGGCCTCGGGTGGCAGGGTGCGGGACTCGGTCATGGCTCCTCCTCGGGCTGCTCGAAGATCGTCCCACGTGTCGACGTCGCGCGTGAGGGCCGGGTCGACGGCGACCGGCTCGATGCGCAGTCCGCCGAGCAACGCGCGCATCGCGGCATCCCGTCCTCGATCGGGGAGACCGGATGCCGCCGCCCGCAGCGCCGCAGTCCGGTACCGCCCGATGAGCCACTGACGCCGACCATCGTCGAGGCACGCCCCGTCGACAGCGGGTGGGAGCGGGTCGGGCAGGGCCGCCACGGCCGGGCCCGCTGTCGGCAGGTCGCACGCGAGGACGAGGACTTCCTCGGCCTCCACGTGCGGGAGAGCGGCGAGGAGCGCGGCGACCGGTCCGCCGAAGGGCGGATCCTCCCGCGTCCACGTGACGGCGAGGTCGTCGTCGAGCCTCGGGCCGACGACCACGATCTTCCGCGCGCCGCCCGCGCGGACCGCCTCGTACCCCGCGCGCAGCAGCGTCCGACCGTTGACCTCGAAGAGCGGTTTTGCGGCGCCGTCCACGCGCGACGCGCGGCCGCCGGCGAGCAGGATCGCGTCGACGGTGGCCGCCGCGTCTTCCGTCACCACCGGGTCACCCATCACCCTCGGGTCACCCGTCACCGTCACCACCGGGTCACGCGTCACCACCGCGTCACCGTCACGAGCTCGCCGGCCTCGACATCGCGGTCGCTCGGCGGGATGATCGCGAGACCGTCGGCATCCCCCAGCCCCCGGGTTCCGTGCACGGTCGGCGAGGCCGTCCAGCGGGCGGGATCGGAGCAGTCCAGGCGCACCGGCACGTACTGCACGCGCTCGGGTCGGGCCCGACGGTCCACGGCGAGCGCGACGCGCAGCGTCTCGCGGCCGAGATCCGCGTCGCCCTCGAGGGCGCGGAGCGCCGGTCGCACGAACAGCTCGAACGAGACCGCGGCGCTCACGGGGTTGCCGGGCAGCCCGAACAGCAGGGTGCCTTCGGGCGTGCTCCCGAAGCCCTGGGGCTTGCCCGGCTGCATGCGCACGCGGTCGAAGCGCATGAGATCGCCGAGGGTGTTCTTGACGACCTCGTACGCGCCCGCGCTGACTCCTCCCGAGAACACGACCACGTCCGCGCCCGCGGCTTCGGCGGCGACGATGGCCTCGCGCGGCCCGTCGCCCTCGTCTCCGACGCTCGTACGCAGCACGATCTCGGCCCCGGCCTCTTCGGCGAGACCGGCGAGGAGCACGCTGTTCGACTCGGGGATCTGCCCGCGGCGCAGCGGTTCGCCGGCGGGCTGCAGCTCCGAGCCCGTCGACACCACGGCCACGCGCGGCGCACGCGACACCAAAATCGCCCCGACACCCGCCGCCGCGATGGCACCGAGTCGAGCGGCGGTCAACCGAACGCCCTCCGCGACGACGAGGTCGCCCTCTCGCACATCCGAACCACGACGGCGGATGTGGGCTCCCGGCCCGCGCGGGGCGACAAGGACGGTGACGTCCCCGAGGCCCCCGGCGAGCCCGCGCTCGGTGTCTTCGAACGGGACGACCGCGGTGGCGTCGGTCGGCACGGGCGCGCCCGTCATGATGCGGGCGGCTTCGCCGGCATCCATTCTCGGGTCTTCCCGAGTCCCCGCGGGGAGATCCGCGATCACGCGCAGGGTGACCGGACCGGTGACCTCACGCACCGCGAACCCGTCCATCGCGGAGCTGTCGAATCCCGGCACGTCGACTCTCGCGAGAACAGGATGCCGCAGCACCCGGCCCCGCGCGGATCCCACCGCCCGGATCTCGGGGACGAGAGGACTGACCCGCTCGAGGACCGCGGCGAGGTGCTCGGCGACGTCGATCACGCGATCGATCCGGTAGGGGACAGGGCCATGATCTCAGCGTATTCGGGGGTCAGAGGTCGAACCGGTGCGGGATCGCCCCGTCGCCGTCGCGGTACGGGACGAACCCCATGGCGCGATAGTAAGAGAGCCCGGGCGCGTTGTCGGAGCCGATGGTCGCGTCGATGTGCCGGAGGCCCGCGGCCTCGGCTGCGGCGAGGGATCGCGCGAACAGGCTGCGGCCGATCCCGCTGCGGCCGACCTCGGGATGGATGTGGGTGCCGATGATGCCCCAGCCCTCCTCGACCCCGTACGGGTTGCCCGGCCATGCGCGCGTGAGCGACTGGAAGCCCACCACCCCTCCGTCGCGGTCGGCGACGGTGCAGGATATCCCGTGCTCGGCGTCGAAGTAGCGCTCCTCGACGAGGGCCGCGTCGACCGGCGACGGCCGAAGCCCCGCGCGATGAATCGCGTTCTGCACCTCGACCATCGCCCCGACATCGGCGGGTCGCGCTGCGCGGAAGTCGATCATGCCGCCATCCTTGCAGCCCCCTCCGACATCGGCGGTGCCCGCGAGGTGCCGTCTGCGCGAGGCCGCGGCGGAAGCGGACGGCTGACGCGGGACCGCGGCACCGCCGCGAACCACCCCCGTAACCCCACCGCCCGACTACCGTGGCCCTCATGGACGACCTGACCTACGACGAGGTCGGCGCGACCGCCGGGGAGATGCCGCCGGGCTACCACCACGTTCGCGCGCAGCGCGTGATCGGCAGCGGTCCCGAAGTCTTCGCGCGCGCCGCCGATGCCCTCCTCGCGGGCGAGGCCCAGCGACGGGCCGGGGCGCGGGTGGAGATGCCGCACACCCCGCTGCGCGAGGGCGACCGCGTGACGATGCGGTTGGGGCTCGGCATCCTGAGCTTCCGGATCCCGTGTCTCATCGTGTGGGCCGAGCGCACCGCCACGACCGCGGGTTTCGCCTACGGCACGCTTCCCGGACACCCCGAGCGCGGCGAGGAACGCTTCACACTGACGCTGCGGCCCTCGGGCGACGTGGTGTTCGAGATCGCCGCATTCTCGGCCCCGGGCCGCTGGTTCACCCGCGTGGGCGCTCCGCTCGGCCGTGTCGTGCAGGCATGGATGACGCGGCGGTATCTCCGCGCGCTCGACGCGCGCTGACGGGCGTGCGGAACTCCTGAGAATCAGGCCCCCGGGGCCTCGATCCCCGCGCCAGAGCTCGCTGTGCCCGAGCGCACGCAAGGAATCTCAGGAGTTTCGCCCGCACGGCGACGCGCACGCGACAACGCGTCGGCGGGCTGAGGCCCGCGAAGACGCCCCGGCTGCGTGCCGGAGCGCCCTCGGTGATGGGCGCCGCTCCCTCGGCGCGGTATCACCGCTGGCGCGGAACTGACGGGTGGGGGTCCGGGTTCCGCGCCAGCGACGGCTCAGGTCGCCGGGCCCGCTGCTGCCTCCGCGCCTTCGCGCAGCCCCTCGTTTCTCGCCTTCTGGACGAGTCGAGCGACGCGCCGACGCGCCCGAACACGAGCGACTGCCAGGACGAGTAAGACGAGCGCCGCACCCAGAAGGGTGATCAGCTGCGGCAGCGGGAGCGCGGCGACCGTGACGGAGCCGGTCACAGGCGAGGCGGCGATCGACACGCCGTCGGGCGCGACGGCGGTCGGGGTGACGACGAGCTCGGCCCCCACGACGAAGACCGGCCAGATGTCGGTCAGGGCGACGGTGACCCGCCGTCGCTCACCCGGGAGCAGTTCCTGCTCACCGTCATCCCCGGACTGCAGAGGCGCGGTCACGCCCTGTGCCATGGCGGTGCCGTCGATGCGCAGTCGCACGTTCCCCGTGTTCACGACGTCGGCGGTCAGCGAGAGCAATCCCGGCTGGAAGGGGTTCCACGAGAGGACGTAATCGCTCGCGACGTTCTCGAGACTCGCCGACGCGGTGATCACTCCGCTCACGCGCGTCATGACGCGGAACCCGATTCGGCTCTCGACGTTGACGGCTGAACCGTCGGCATCCGTCCCGGTCGACATGACGGACGCGGCGATCCCCGCCGCGTGATCGCCCGGCGTGGCGTTGTCGGGAACGGTCACGGTGAAGGCGACGATTCCCGTTGCACCGGGCTCGACGGTCACCGAATCGGGGGCGCTGATCCAGGTGCCGGCGTCGACCGATTTCTCCGTCGAGGGCAGCATGGTGAAGCGACCGGTGTCGGTGAAGTAACCGTCGGCCGCGGCGATCCGGAAGGTGACGGTCTGGGTGCTGAGGTTGCGAACCGCGGCCTGCTCCCGGGCGCTCTCTCCGGGGGCGAGGGAGAGTTCGACCCACGACCGTGCATCGGGCTGCCCGCCCGTGGCCGGGGTGACCGACCAGGTGACGCCGTCGGTCGCGGCCCGGGCGACGGAGGGAACGCTGCTGAGCGCGACGACAGCCACGACCGCGAGGACGCACAGGAGGGCAAGGCGGGCGCCGAGGCCCCGGCGGGAGCGTTGATCGATCATGAAAACCTCGTGGACACGGAGCAGTGGCCAGGAATTCAGGGATCGGGTGGGGCGCGCCTCGAAACCGGCACACCCCACCCGATGTTCATTCGAACAGGGAGAGGGTGATGACCGCGGAGTACGATCCCGCCTTGACGGACGGATCGACCTTCAGGGTGAGGTCGGCGGTGGCCGTCGAGCTGGTACCACCCGCGGGCAGGGACTGCGCGTCTCCGAGGTAGAGCAGTTCCTTATCGACCAGACCGCGATTGGTGGCGGAGTCGCTTCCGGTGTTCGGGTCCAGCGCCGTCCCGACGTCTCCGCCGACCGACACGGTGCCGTCGTCGCCGGCGACGAGCCGCGGGCTCCACCCGAGGTGGTCGGCCCCGATCGAGCTGCCGGAGCTCGTCGTGAAGGCCGTGGAACTTCCGAGCACGTACCACGCGCTGTGGCCGGCGAGCTGGTCGGGAGTCCGAGTGTCGGTGACGGTGACCTCGGGGAGAGACCCGGTGAACCGGCGCACGGTGTCGGTCGAACCGTTCTCGGTGAGCGTGGCGCGTCCGGGAGCGACGGACATCGTCAGCGCGCCGGGGGTGGTGAGCGGCACGATGTCGACATCGACATCGATGTCGGCGGACGGACGGGGCTGGGCGACGGCTGCGAGCGCTGGTCCTCCGCTGACGAGCAGCACGCCCGTCAGGGTGGCCGCGCCGAGGGCGTGGGGGAACTTCATGGGATGTGTCCTTCGGGTGCATCGATCGGTGGTCGATACGGTGGGGAGCGGTGATCGCCTCCCCACCGTGCCGTGTCAGTTCTGCGCGGTGTACGCGCTCGTGGTCTGCCTGGTCACGGCGGTGCCGCCGACCGTTCCCGACAGTGTGATGGTCGCCTGCCCCGCCGGGATCGACGACTTCGTGCTGTTGAACGACACGCTCACCTTCTTGCCGGGTTGGACGGACGTGTAGCTCTTGCTGCCGTAGGCGGTCGCGATGCCCACGTCCATCGCGACCTTCGACGAGTTGGTCACGTTCACGGTCACGTACGCCTTGCCCGCCAGCTTGCGTGTGGATGCCGACACGTCGACCGTGAGCCCCAGGTCGGGCGCCGGGGTGGTGACGATCTTCCACTCCTGAGCGTCGTCGCCCGTCCCGTCGGTCCCCGCGCTCAGGGCGCTCTCGACGGTGACCGCTCCGCCCGCTTGGGCGCCGGTGACGTACAGCGAGGAGTTACGTGTCGAACGGATGCGCTGATACCCGTCGCTGGTGGGCTCGAGCGTCCATACCTTGTCCGCGCCGCCGTCGTCGACCCACTGCGCCAGCTGGCGTCCGGCCACGCCCTGTCCGGTCCAGATGCCCGCCGCGCGGCCACCCGCCTTGTTCAGGAAGGTCACGGTGGAACCCTTGGAGATGACGTGCCACTGCTGGGTGTCGGCGGTGGAGGGCGCCTGCGAGACGATGTCGGCCACGTTGCCCGTGAGGTTGGCATCCTGTGTCTTGCCCTCGACGGGCGCGAGCACCTGTCCCGTCTTGCGGTTGACGAGCGTGACGTAGTCGCCCGCCGAGCGGCCGAGGTCGGTCTCGGCGTAGGCGATGGGTCCGGTGCTGCCACCCGCCCACGCCGCCTGGAAGATCAGCACTCGCCCGGTCTCTTTGACGGGCTGGATGGTGCGGCTGTAACCGCCGGCGATCGAGGTCTGGTACTGCTTCCACGTGCCGTCCGAGCGGCCGCTCTCGTTCACCCACACGCTCCCGCTACCGGCCGCGTTGTAGACGATCCGCCCGTCGGCCAGGGTGGTCAGCACGGGGCTGCCACCGGTCGCGAGGGTCCGACCGCCCGACGGAACGGGCAGGTCGGTGATCGCACGCGCCGTGGCGGACCGGAAGGTGAGAGGGCTGTCGGAGACGCGCACCTGCACGTCGGCGCCACCACCGAACCATTCGTACGTGATCATCCATTTGCCATCGGTGGTCGGGACCACCGTGGTCATCCCGGGACGACCCCCGCCGATCTGCGTTTTGCCGTTGCCGCGGTCGACCGTGAGACCGGGGACATCGATGACCGGGTCGCTCCACGCCACGCTCTGCCCGTTCCACGTGCGGTGCACGAGCACCTGCCCACGGGAGTCGGACGCGGTCGCGTTGTCGGGGTCGATCGTCGGAACGCCCGTCGTGCTGTCGTAGCCGAGGTAGTCGTTCTCGTCGCTGTAGAACGCCACGAGCTGCCCCTGGTACACGAGCAGGTGCGGCTCCCAGAGCGGGTCGACCTGCTGGGTCGAGTTGGCCTGGGAGGTGCGTCCGATCGCGCCGGCGCTCCCGCCCTGCCAGCCACCCGCGGCGATGATGTTGACGAACCGCCAGGTGTCGCCGCCGTCGGAGCTCGCATACAGGGCCAACGCGAGGTCGCGGCGGTCGCCGTCACCCGAGGGCGTCCAGCTGGCGTTGGCGGCCTTCTGCTCGTTGTAGTACGCGTCGTCGCCCGAGACGATCGACGCCACGAGCAGGGTTCCCGCGGCGAGCGAGCCCACCGCCTGCGGCAGCACGTACGGCTGCGCGTTCGTCCAGTTGCTGGTGTACTTCGCCACCGCCGGATCGGTCGACATCTGCGCCGGCGGCTTGATGTCCGCCCGCTTCTGCCAGGTCGCGCCCTGATCGTCGCTGGAGTACACGGGCAGGGTCTGCCCCACGACCGCGCTCTGGCTGTTCTCGAAGGTGACGACGATGCGACCGCCGGGGAGCTGCGCCGACTTCGGGTACAGCACGCAGGGGCGCTTGTTGCAGGATGCCGGGTTGTCGGCCACGTAGACCGATCCCGGGGTCGGTTGGTAGGCGGAGGCGGGAGCGGCGGACACCACCAGTCCCGCCAGCCCCAGTGCCATCGTGGCGAGGAGGGCGGCGGCCCTCGGAATACGGGGATAACGCCTTGTTGACGTCGGCTGCGACATTGCAGTTCCTTTCGGGTTGCTGGCGCCGAGCAGATCAGAAAACGGCGATGCGTGGGGAGTATCCGATACCTTTTCGCGACGTCCACTCCGAAACGTTTTCGCAATCGTGGACGGAAACTTTCTCCCTCCCTACGCTCGGATCCGTACCCGCAAGACAACGGAGAGGACCGGGGCAGTGGTGATGACCTACGGTCGCGGAGCGACGGCGCTCGGCGACGATCTGCCCGATCGTCGAACGACTCTCGCCGCGATCGCGCAACGAGCACACGTGTCGATCGGCACGGTCTCGAAGGTCGTGAACGAACGGGCGGGCGTGGGCGAAGAGACGCGCATCCGCGTTCGACAGGTGATCGAGGAACTGGGCTACGTGACACACGCGGAACGCCAGCTCTCGGCGGCTCAGCTCGCCGAACCCACGTTCGAGCTTCTCGTCGACCCCTTCGATGAGCGGAACCCCTACATGTTCTCGTTCCTCGGCGGCGCCACCGAGGCATCCGGAGATCTGGGGGCCGCCCTGGTGACACGGCGGTTGGACTCGATCGCACGGATGCGACCGAACGACTGGGCGCGATCCCTCGCCAGTCATCACCGCGCGGGCGTCATCGAAGTCACGACGCGGTACTCCTCCGGCCGGGAACGCGCGCTGCGCGCGGTCGGGATCCCGATGGTCTTGGTCGACCCCATCGACTTCCCGCGCACCGCCACGATGAGCATCGGGGCGACGAACTGGGCCGGCGCGTACGAGGCGACGATGCACCTGCTCGATCTGGGCCACGTCCGCATCGCCTACATCGGCGGGCCTGCCGACGCCGCCTGCGACATCGCGCGCGCCTCCGGGTGGGCCGCGGCGATGGGCTCGGCGGGACACCGCGTCGACCCCGACACCGTCGCGCGCCATTCGTACTCCTTCGAGCACGGCTTCACCGTCGCGTCGGAGCTGCTGGTCAGGTCGGACCGGCCGACGGCCATCTTCGCCGGTGCGGACATCACCGCGATGGGCGTGCTCGAAGCGGCCCGCCGGCTCAAGCTCTCCGTCCCCGACGACCTCAGCGTCGTGGGCTTCGACGACACCGTCCTCGCGCGTTCGTCGAGCCCCAATCTGACCACCGTGCACCAACCCATCGCCGATATCGGGCGCACAGCCGTCGGTGCTCTGCTGCGGCTGGCCCGCGGCGAGTCCTTCGCCACCAAGCGTGTCGAGCTCGCGACCCACCTCGTGGTGCGCGACTCGACGGCTCCCCCACGACGTTGAGTCCGTCACCGTGAGCACGTGACGTCGAGCCCGCCGCACTGACCCCGCCGCGCTGACCCAGCCGCGCCGCCCCCGAACACTCTTCACCCCACCTGAACGACATCCCTGTCTTCATCGCGCCCGAAAGTCGAACATGACCTCGTCCCCTCCTCCCTCGATCTCCTTCTCCGACCCCGCGGAACGCGCTCGCGTGCTCATCGCGCGGATGACCCTCGCCGAGAAGGTCGCGCAACTGGGCAGCACCTGGCCCGGATCAGAACTCGCCGAGGGCGACGTCGCTCCGATGCAGGAGACGCACCTGCGCGCGGAGCCGTTCGCCGACGCCGTGGTCGACGGACTCGGCCATCTCACGCGGGTCTACGGAACGACCCCGGTCTCGCCCTCCGAAGGGCGACGTCGCCTCAACGAGCTCCAGGGGGCCGTCATCGACGGCAACCGATGGGGCATCCCCGCGATCGCGCACGAAGAGTGCCTCACCGGGGTCACCGCGTGGGGGGCGACGGTGTACCCGACGCCCCTCGCATGGGCCGCGTCGTTCGATCCGGCGACCGTGCGGCGTATGGGCGAACGGATCGGCTCCGACCTTCGCACCCTCGGCGTCCATCAGGGACTGGCGCCGGTTCTCGACGTGGTCCGCGACTACCGCTGGGGTCGCGTCGAAGAGACCATGGGCGAAGACCCGCATGTGGTGTCCGAGATCGGCACCGCGTACGTCGAGGGCGTCGAAGCCGCGGGCGCGGTCGCGACCCCGAAGCACTTCGCGGGCTACGCGGCGTCGCGGGGCGCCCGCAACCACGCACCGGTGTCGATCGGGCCGCGCGAGTTCGCCGATGTCATCCTCCCGCCATTCGAGCGGGCGCTGCAGACCGCGCGGTCGGTGATGAACTCGTACACCGATGTCGACGGCATCCCCGCCGCCGCCGACGCCCGGCTCTTCACGACCCTCTTGCGGGATGAGTGGGGGTTCGCGGGGACGGTGGTCTCGGACTACTGGGCCATTCCGTTCCTGCACTCCATGCACCGCATCACGCAGGACGAGCGCAGCGCGGGGATCCTCGCGCTGCGCGCCGGCATCGACGTGGAGCTGCCGCACCGCATGTCGTACCTGGGCCTGGTCGATGCCGTCGAAGACGGAACGATCCCGGAGGCGCTCGTCGACCGGGCCGTCGAGCGCGTGCTGCGCCAGAAGATCGAACTCGGACTCCTCGACTTCGAGGAGGCGATGCCGGATGCCGTCGACCTGAACTCCGCGGAGAACCGCACCGTCGCACGGTCTCTCGCCGAGAGATCGATCGTGCTCGTGCGCAATGAGGGCGTCCTCCCCCTGCCCCCGCCCCTCCGCCACGTCGCGGTCATCGGGCCGGTCGCCGATGACTCGGCGTGCCTGTTCGGCTGCTACTCCTTCCCGAACCACGTGCTGGTACACCACCCCGAGACCCCGCTCGGCGTCGAGGCACCCACCTACCTCGACGCCCTCTTCGAAAGCCTCGACGAGGCCGAGATCGTCGCGGTCGAGGGGACCAGCGTCCGCGGCGGTGAAACCGCAGGAATCCCCGCGGCGGTAGCGGCCGCGCGTGCGGCCGACGTCGCGATCGTCTTCGTCGGTGACCGCTCCGGCATGTTCGGGCTCGGCACGTCCGGCGAAGGCTGCGACGTCGCCACACTCCAGCTGCCGGGCGCCCAACAACAGCTCGTCGACGCGGTGATCGACAGCGGCACCCCCGTCGTCCTGGTCGTCAACTCGGGTCGCCCCTACGCGCTCGGCCGTGCCGTCGACGAGGCGGAGGCGATCGTTCAGGTGTTCCTCCCCGGCCAGGAGGGAGCACGTGCTCTCGCGGGGGTGCTCACCGGACGGGTGAATCCCTCCGGGCGTCTGCCCGTCCAGATCCCCACCCTGCACGCTCCGCAGCCGGGGACCTACCTCGCCCCGCCGCTGGCTCTGCGCAGCGACGGCGTGAGCAACCTCGATCCCTCCCCCGCCTTCGCCTTCGGTCATGGGCTCTCCTACACGACGTTCTCGCGCCGGATCCTGGATGCCACCGCCTCGGCGCCCACCCAGCATGGCGAGATCGCGCTGGGAGTCGAGGTCGCCAACACGGGCACGATCCGCGGAGCGGACGTCGTGCAGATTTACGCGAGCTTCGCCGCACCCAGCGTGGTCCAGCCGGTGCGACGGCTCATCGCCTTCCACCGCGTCGAGGTCGACCCGGGCGGATCCACCGTCGTGGAGTTCCGCATCCCGGTCGAAGCGCTCGCGTTCACCGGCACCGATCTCGTGCGCGTCGTCGAGCCCGGATCCGTGTCGTTGCACGTCGCCGCCTCGGCCGACGACGAGGGCCTCGCGCACGAAGTGACGCTCCGCGGAGACGACGCCGGGGTGGCATCCCCGCGTCGGCGATTCCCGACCGCGGAAGAGAAATCAACGCGATAACTTTTCGCGACCGAATGCATTGTCGACCGCCGAATCCCACCCCTACTTTCCTAAATGTCGCCCGCAATAACGGGCAACAACCCGAAAACCACCAACGAAAGAGTTAGTTCGAAGATGAACAGTCACATCGCTCGGCGCATCGGCGCGATCGGCGTCGCCAGCGCCCTGATCATGGGCCTCGCGGGCTGCGCGGGGGCAAACAGCGCCAGCTCCTCACGCCCCGAGAACGAGGTCCACCTCCTGGTCTTCAACGACGCGGCGGCCGCCGCAGAAATCGCCCTGGCCGACTCGTTCAACAAGACCAGCGACGTCAAGATCGTCGTCGACAAGTCGCCGGAGACCGAGTCGGTCGCCTACATCAACGGAGTGCGCCAGTCGCTCGGCACCCCCGACGCGCCCGACATCTTCATGAGCTGGGGCGCCGCTCAGATCCAGGACTTCGTGGACTCGGGCGCTCTCCTGTCCTACAACGACTGGATCGACCAGACGCCCGCGCTGCGCGACTCGTTCAGCCCCGCCGTCTTCGACCAGGAGGTCATCGACGGCCAGGCCTACGGCATCCCCGTCCGCGGCACGCAGCCGGTCTTCCTGTTCAACAACGCCTCCGTGCTCTCGGCCAACGGCTTGAAGCCCGCCACGACCTGGAAGGACCTGCTCGCTCAGGTCGACACGCTGAAGGCTGCCGGCGTCACTCCCATCGGTCTCGCCGGAGCCAGCCAGTGGCCGACGCTGATGTGGTTCGAGTACGTCTACGCGCAGACGGTCGGCAACGACAAGGTGGCTCAGGCCCTCGCGGGTGACACCTCCGTGTGGGACAGCGCCGAGAGCCGCGAGGCGCTCGACATGCTTCGTCAGCTCGTAGACGCGGGAGCGTTCGGCACCACCTTCGACTCGGTCGACTACGACAACTCTCCCGCGCTGCTGCGCAGTGGGAAGTCGGCGTACGAGCTGATGGGCACGTGGAACTACGCCGTCCAGGCCGGAGCGGACGCGACCTTCGCCGACTCGGGCCTCGGCTACAGCGCCTTCCCCGCCTTCGGTTCGCAGCCCCAGGGCCAGCTCGCCGGAAACGTGAGCAACTACTACAACGTCGCCGCCGACACCCGCTACCCCGACACCGTGAAGGCGTTCCTGCAGGAGCTCTACAGCCCCGCATTCGTGCAGTCCGAGCTCGCGCTCGGCAACCTGCCCACCACGACCGACGTGGGCCAGTACATCGCCGACGCCCCGGGCACGGCATCCGCCAAGAAGTTCCTCGAGTTCACGAACGATGCGGTGCAGGCCGCTCCCAGCTTCCAGCTGTCGTGGGACCAGGCCGTGCCCACCGCCAGCAAGCAGGGCATGCTCGACGCGATGAGCGGATTCTTCAGCGGAACCCTGGATGCTGACGGGTTCGTGAAGGCCATGCAGGGCCTGCAGTACTGACCCACCCACACCAACCCCCGTACCGACGCCGCAACGGAGTTCCTCTCGTGACTGTCCCCTCTCGGGCGGATCGGTCCACTCGCCGCCGGGGCGGTCTGCATCACGCAGTCCGTCCCGGCGCGCTGTGGGCCGCACCCGCCGTCCTCTTCTTCACCGTCTTCGCACTGCTGCCTCTCGCCTACGCGGTGTATCTGTCGTTCACGAAGTACAACGGCATCGCCATCGCCGCGCCGCGCCTGGTCGGCGGTGAGAATTGGGCTCGCCTCGCGTCCGACCCCGCCGTCCCGCAGGCGCTGTGGCTGAGCGTGGTGCTCGTCGTCCTCGCCGTCGTGACGCAGACGCCCGTCGCCCTCTTGATCGGCGTCTGGACGGCGGGGCCGCAGCGCGGGCGCGCCGTCGTCGCCGCGCTCTACTTCGTTCCCCTGCTCATGTCCGCGGCCGCGATCGCCGTCCTTTTCTCGGCGCTGATCGATCCGAACTTCGGACTCCCCGCAGCGCTTCCGTGGCTGTTCGGCGACGGCAACCTCCTCGGTACCTCGCCGTCGGCCATGGCCGTGGTGGCCTTCGTCCTCGCGTGGCAGTACGTGCCGTTCCACAGCCTCATCTACCAGGCCGCGGCCCGCGCCGTTCCGCCGGTGCTCTACCAAGCGGCCGCGATCGATGGCGCGGGCACGGTGCGCCAGTTCTTCAGCATCACCCTGCCGCAGCTGCGCAACACCGTCATCACCTCGGTCATCCTCATGGTGGTGGGCACCTTCACGACCTTCGAGACGATCCTGATCATCACGAACGGCGGGCCGTCGGGCGGCACCACGATCCTCGCGTACCTCATGTACATCACCGGGTTCGGGGCTGCCGCGAACTACGGCTACGCCTCGGTCATCGCGGTCGTGCTCATCCTCATCGCGACGGTCATCTCGCTGGGAATGGTGCGCCTGACCGGCTTCGACCGCATGCGCGGAACGCAGGAAGGCATCTGATGCGCACTCGCCCCAACGTCATCGGAGGAGTCGTGGCCGCCGTCTGGCTCGCGATCATCCTCATCCCGATCCTGCTCATGCTGCGCGCGGCGTTCGACACCCAGGCCGGATACGCCCAGAACGGCCCTCTCGCCCTGCCCAGCACCCTCACGCTCGAGAATTTCGTGGCGGCGATCGACGGCGGGTTCCTGCGGAATCTGGCCAACTCGGCCATCATCACCGCCGGCACCGTCGGACTCGTCCTCCTCGTGGTGCCACCGCTATCGTTCGCCATCGTGCGCAGCACCTCACGCACGGTCTCCAACGCCTTCCGCCTGATGCTGTTGGGGCTCGCAATCCCCGCGCAGGTCGTCGTGGTGCCGGTGTCGTACCTGATCATCCAGCTCGGCTTGAACAACTCGCTGCTGGGCGTGATCCTGCCCACCACAGCCTTCGCAATCCCCGTCTGCACGCTCGTGCTGACGGGTGCAATGCGCAACATCGGGGACGAGCTCTACGAGGCGATGGCGATCGACGGCGCATCCACGATGAGGATCTACACGCGGATGGTGCTCCCGCTCTCCAAGGGGGGACTCGCCACCGTCATCGTGTTCGCGGCCCTGCAGGCATGGAACGGATTCCTCCTGCCCCTCGTCCTCGCTCGGTCTCCCGAGGTGACGGTCGCGACCGTCGCCCTCAACCAGTTCCGCTCGCAGTACAGCGTCAACATCCCCGGTCTGATGGCGGCGGTGGTCCTCACGATCATCCCGATCCTGCTGGTCTACCTCTTCGCCCGCCGCGCCCTGGTGGCCGGGGTGATGGGGATGGGCGGGAAGTAGGCGCCGTTCCGCAGGGAACATGAGGAAGGGCGCCCCCGCCACGGCGGAAGCGCCCTTCTCGCATGTATCTCAGCCTCGCGGACGCTCGTCCTCCACGAGCGACTGCACGCTGTCGGTGGCCGGAGTCTTGTCGTCGGCGCGCACCTCGTCTGCGGCGATCGCGATGTCGATCGCGGCGTCTTCGAGGGCGTCGGCGACGACGTCGCTCACGTCGGCCCGGCCGGCGGTGGACGCATCCGCGCGGTCCGTGCTCGGCGCGTCGACGCCGTGAGCGGTCGGCGCATCGGCGGAGCGCACGTCCGAGACGGCGCGCTCGGGCGCGAGCCCGTCGGTGAGGCGATCCGCGGCGTCGATGTCCGCGTCGGCGTCCGCCGCCACCACCCGCTCCCGCGCCGCCTTGACCGTCTCGTCCACGGCGGCGGCCGCACCGGCGGCGACGTCCTTGGTCTTCACGACCGCGGCATCCACCGTCTCTGCGGCACGGGCCGCGATGTCCTTCGACGCGGCCACCCCGTCGTCGACAGCCGTCGAGGCACGGGCTCGCACGTCGTCGGCAACCTCCGAGGCGCGGGCCACCGTGGCATCCGTGCGCTCCTTCACCCGGTCCGCCGCGTCACGGGCGCCGGCGGCGATGGCATCCGCTTTCTCCTCCGCCTCGTCGACGAGGTCGCGGTCGAACGGCCCGAAGACACCGGTCACGACCACATCGACATCGATCGTGCCGCGGCCGAGAGGCTCGAGCGCCGTCTTCACGGCCGAGCGCACCGCGCCCGAGACGTCGTGCAGCTTGTGCGGGTAGTCCACGACGAGCGAGATGGTCGCGGTCACCGAATCGGCACGGTCCGTGTCGATCTTGACCCCCGGGACCGTGCTCGCGAGGCCGACGCGTTCGCGGACGGCATCCGAAGCCCGTCCCAAGAGGCTGCCGAGGGCGTGCACCCCCTCGACGGTCCCGGCGGCCGTGGCCGCGAGTTCCGCCGCCGCGTCGAGGGTGGGTGTGTCGATGCTGGTCATGACGTCTCCTGGTGGGGTCAGTGCACGCGGGTGTTGTCGCGCGCGAGCTTGGCGCGCAGACCCGAGTGGATGGAGATGTAGGCGCGCAGGTTCTGCCCGGTGAGGGCGGCGAGGTTGGTGACGAGCGTGTCGATGTGCTCGGCCACCTGGCGCGGCGAGGTGTTCTGTCGCGGGGTCACCGAGACGTGCAGCACCGACTCGCGCTGGATCTCACCGGCGCTGATGCGCGACGACAGGATCTCGTCGCGATCGGCGAGCGCGTTCTTCAGCGCCTCGGCGGCGAAACCGTCGGTGACCGTGATGCGCCCCTCGGCGCTGTCGCTGCCCGTGGACTGGAGAGGCGCCTGACGGCGACCACGGACGGCGGCGGATGCGATCACGACGAGCAGGAGCGCCACGACGACGAGGGCGGCGACGGCGCCCCAGCCCGCGGAGTCGCGCCCGAGCGACTCGAGCCAGCCCTGGAAGCCGCCCATGACGGTCGTCCAGGTGTCGGCGCCGCCGGGGAGCAGCGCCACGGCGAGCGCCAGGGCACCCGCGGCCAGCAGCACGACACCGACGAGGAAGAGGACGAAGCGGTTCAGACCGCGGCGCGTGGCGTTCATCAGGACTCCTTGGTGTCGGGGCGCTGCACGCGCAGCTGGGTGCGCACGGCGGGCGAGAGCTTGTAGGTCGAGATCTCCTCGTCGACGATGCGGCGCAGCTGCGCCTCATCGACAGGGATGCCGACAGGGGGACGCACCGTGACGTCGATGGTGCGGTGGGCGACGCCGACGACGATGTCGTCCCGGGCGATGCCCGACTCGTTGCTCAGGTGCTGGGCGAGGGCGGATGCCACGACGCCGTTGTCGACGACGACGGCTCGCTCGCCCCACTCCATCTCGTGGCGGGACAGGCGCCCGGGCTTGAGGGCGAGGATCAGGACGATCAGCCCCACGAGCGCGAGGACGATGCCGCCGACGATGAAGGCGACGGGCTGGAGCGCGGTCGGAGCGGCGACGACGGCGTTGAGCGCGACGCCCGGGGAGACGAGCAGCGGCTGCTGGCCGAGAAGGGCCAGGACGATCTCGACCACGGCGTACGCGAGGACGAGCAGCGTCAGCACGACCACGACGAGCATGGCCACGGTGCGCGGCGAGTGCGTCTCGCGACGCACGACGGTGCGGAGCACGGTATCGGTCATCACAGCACTCGCTTTCGCTGGGGGACGGTGGCGCCCGAGATGGTCAGGTCGACCCGCGAGACGTCGCGGCCGAAGAGGTGCGTCAGTCGCGACCGCAGCGCGGTCTGGGCGGTGCGGGCCGCCTCGAGGACGGGGACGGCCGCGCCGACCGCGGCCGTGTCGTCGAGCCGCGGGACGGGGAACGGTGTGGTGACCCGCACCACGGCGGTGTCGCGCGCCGAGACGATGTCGACGCGGACGTTCTTGGCATCCACCCCGATGATGTCGGCCGCGGCACGCTCCGCCGTCTTCTGCAGAACGCGGTCGGCGACGTTCACGCGGCCCGCGGGGAGGCCGGGGCCGGCAACCGTGGTGCGGCTGCCGACCCCGGGGGAAGCGGTGACGGTGGTCACGATGTGCTCCGACCCTTGAAGGCGTTGACGATGTTTCCGAAGTCGATCTCGCCCGCGGTGATGCGTGCGACGACGATTCCGATGGCCATGAACAGGGCGACGAGGATGAATCCCCAGAAGCCGAAGATCAGGGCGCTGAGAGCGAGGACGAGCCCGACGAGCGCGCCCTTCGTGGTGGCGCTCACTGGACGCGCTTTTCGTTGCTGTCGTCGTCGTTGCTGTCGTCGCCCGGGATGTGGACGTCGTTCACGTCGACGTTGACCTCGACGACCTCGAGACCGACGAGGCGGTTGATGGCACCCGCGACACGGCTGCGGACCTGGTCGGCGACCTCCTGGATGGGAGCGCCGTACTCCACGACGATCGTGATGTCGGCGGCGGCCTGGGTCTCGCCGACCTCGACCTTGACGCCCTGCGTCAGGTCGGTGGCATTGATCGCGTCGCGGATCGCGCCGAGCGCGCGGGCTCCGCCGCCACCCAGGGCGTACACGCCGGCGACCTCACGGGCCGCGATGCCGGCGACCTTCGCGACGACGCCCTCGGCGATCGTGGTCTTGCCCTCGGTCGGGGTCTCCGAGCCACGGGCGTTCAGCGGGCGGTTCACGCGCGATGCCGCCTGGGGGACGTTCTGCGCGGCGGGGGTGGTGGGGGCGTCGGTAGCCATGTCGGTGTGCCTTTCACGTGTGCTTCCCGGCGGTGCCGGGGTGGGCGCTTTGGCCTACGTGGATAAGACGTACCCAGTGCAAGAAACGTCACGCGGGGGATGGAAAAATCTCGCGAAATCTGCATGCGCGCGAATGCAGATACTCCATTTCCGCAGGATTCCAGGGATGGACGCGCTCCCAGGGGGTAGCGACCCGAGGCGTGCGCTGACGGGAGGAGATCCGGCGGAGGGGAGGATGCCGCGGGCTCGAGCGGCCCTCCCCTCGCTGTCGCCCGGCCGCCCGCGGGGATCGCGGCCCACCCCCGCAGCCGCGGCGTACGCTCGACCCATGTCCCCCTCCCCCTCCTCCACACGGCTCTGACGTGGGTCGCCTCACCGCCTCCCGCCGGGTCACCCGCATCACTCTGGACGGGGTGAATCGGCAGAGACCGGATGCCATCGCCGTCGAGGAACCGCTCGAGATCCGCGTCGCGGGCTCGCCGTTGGCCGTGACGATGCGCACCCCGGGACACGACGTCGAACTGGCTGCGGGATTCCTCGTCTCGGAGGGCGTCCTCAGCCGCGGAGACCAGTTCGCCCGTGCGATCCACTGCGGAGGACCTGGCACCGGTGGCACCGACGGCAATACCTACAACGTGCTCGACCTGACGCTCGCGCCCGGGGTCGCACTCCCCTCCCCCGACATCGCGCGATCCTTCTACACGACGAGCTCGTGCGGTGTGTGCGGAACAGCCTCGATCGAGGCGGTGGAGAAGGTGTCGACGTACGACGTGTCAACCGACGACGTGCGCGTCGACGCCCGCGATGTGGCGGCGTTCCCCGACCGCCTGCGCGAGGGACAGAAGGTGTTCGACAAGACGGGCGGACTGCACGGTGCCGCCCTCTTCGACATCTCCTCGGGCGAGATGCTCGTCGTGCGCGAAGACGTCGGACGCCACAATGCGGTCGACAAGGTCGTCGGGTGGGCGCTGCTGAACGACCGACTCCCGCTGCGCGGCACGGTGCTGCAGGTGTCGGGTCGCGTGAGCTTCGAGCTCGTGCAGAAGGCCGTGATGGCCGGCATCCCGATGCTGTCGGCCGTTTCCGCGCCGTCGTCGCTCGCGATCGAACTCGCTGAGCGCGCGGGCCTCACCCTCGCTGCCTTCGTGCGCGGGGGCAGCATGAACCTGTACTCCCGCGCCGACCGGATCGCCGTTCCCTCCACAGACGCGCCCACAACCCCCTCGACCGCAGAGGCGTCGAGCGTACGCTGACGAAGAGCGCGGGACGAGTGGATGCCACCGACCCGGCACCGAAATCCACGGAGGGTGAGCATGGGTGAATCGTTCGGGCTGATGACCGAGGAACCGCGTCAGGGAGGCCTCGGGCCGGCCGTGACGGGCGCGTGGTCGAGCACGGGCGAGTACGAGCACCCCGCCGCCGGGTGGGGTGCCGCCCTCACGGTCGGCAAGGTTCTTCTCGAGCAGCGACAGCCCCTCGCGGGCACCCGGGCGATGTTCACGATGAACCACCCGAAGAGCGGGTTCGACTGCCCCGGGTGCGCATGGCCCGACGACAAGGGCGTCACCCTCGACATCTGCGAGAACGGCATCAAGCACGTCACGTGGGAGATGACGCACAAGCGCGTCGGCAAGGAGTTCTTCGCCGAGCACTCGGTGACCGAGCTGTCGCAGTGGAGCGATTTCGCGCTCGAAGATGCCGGTCGACTGGTCGGGCCGATGGTCTACGACGCCGCCAGCGACCACTACGTGCCGATCTCGTGGAACGACGCGTTCCGCCTCATCGCCGAGCAGATCACGGCTCTCGACTCCCCCGACCAGGCGGCGTTCTACACCTCCGGCCGCCTGAGCAACGAGGCGTCGTTCCTCTACCAGTTGTTCGCGCGCGAGCTCGGCACGAACAACCTCCCCGACTGCTCGAACATGTGCCACGAGGGCTCGGGGCGCGGGCTCACGGCATCCCTCGCCACCCCCAAGGGCACCGCTGACCTCGAAGACTGGGAGACTTGCGACGCGCTTTTCGTCCTCGGCGTGAACGCGGCCTCCAATGCTCCGCGCATGCTGACGAGCCTCGCCGAGGCGGTCGACCGCGGTGCGCAGGTGGTGCACGTCAACACGCTGCGCGAGGTCGCCGGCACGCGCACGATCGTGCCGCACGAGATCGTCGACATGGCCACCTTCCACTCGACGCCCACCAGCACGATGAATCTCCAGGTGCGTCCCGGCGGCGACCTGGCCCTCGTCCGCGGCATGGCGAAGGTCGTGTTCGAGGCGTCCGAGACCGACCCGACCGCTCTCGACCAGGCCTTCCTCGACGAGTACACGACCGGGCTCGACGCGTACCGCGCGCTGGTCGAGGCGACCCCGTGGGCCCAGCTCGTCGAGCAGGCCGGGCTCACCGAGGCCGAGATCCGCGGAGCCGCCGACGTGTACCTCAGCGCCGACCGCACCGTCATCAGCTGGTGCCTCGGCGTCAGCCAGCACCAGCACGGCGTCGACACGGTCCGCGAGATCGTGAATCTTCTTCTGCTGCGCGGCAACGTCGGCCGGAAGGGCACCGGACCCTCACCGGTCCGTGGCCACAGCAACGTGCAGGGCAACCGCACCTGCGGCATCAACCACAAGCCCACCGAGAAATGGCTCGCGAAGCTCGACGAGGTGTGCGGAATCACCTCGCCGCGCGAGCCCGGGCTCGACACCGTGCACACGGTGGCGGCGCTGCACCGCGGCGACCTCAAGGTGTTCCTCGGCATGGGCGGCAACTTCGTCCGGGCTGCTCCTGACACGAAGCTCACCGCCGAGGGCATGGGCCGCTGCGAGCTGACGGTCCACGTCAGCACCAAGCTCAATCGCAGCCACCTCACCCACGGCAAGCGAGCGCTGATCCTCCCCTGCCTCGGCCGCACCGAGCGCGACATCCAGGAGGCCGGCCCCCAGTCGATCTCGACCGAGGATGCCATGAGCTCCGTCATGCTCTCGCTGGGCTCCCGCAAGCCCGCGTCGCCGCACCTGCTCAGCGAGCCCGAGATCATCGCGCGCATCGCCCGCGCCACCATGCCCGAGTCGGCGACGCCGTGGGAGTGGTACGTCGGCGACTACGACCGCATCCGCGACACGATGGCGAAGGTGCTGCCCGGCTTCGAGGGCTTCAACGAGCTCGTGCGTCAGCACTACGGCTTCCGCATCCCCCAGCCCGCGCGCGAGCGCGACTTCCAGACCCCCTCGGGCAAGGCGGAGTTCTCGGATGCCGAACTGCCGAACGTCATCCCCGAAGAGGCCGACGTGCTGGTGCTGCAGACCATGCGCTCGCACGACCAGTGGAACACCACGATCTACTCGGCCGACGATCGCTACCGCGGTGTCCGCAACATCCGGGAGCTGGTGTTCATGCACCGCCGCGACATGAAGGAGCGTGGCATCGCCGAGGGCGACCTCGTCGACATCGTCGCGACCTCGCGCGACGGCTCGGTGCGCAGCGTCACGGGCTTCCGCGCGCTCGAGTACGACACGCCGCGCGGCAGCGCCGCCGGCTACTTCCCCGAGCTGAACGTGCTCCTCGGCCCCGACGACTACAGCCGCCAGAGCGACCAGCCGCTGATGAAGGACATCCGGGTGCGGATCGCGAAGACCGCGTAGAGCGGGCGCGGCGCGGTACGGGCGCGGGCGCGGGAGTGCCGCACCGGCAGGTTCCTCGCAGAAGAGGCCGATTCTCGGAGAATTCTGCCCGGAAAGGGCGAGCTTCGCGGAGATCTGCGAACTTGTCGGAGCCTCACGTCGAGGAAAGTGCGTTGGCCAGAAACGAGGCCCACACCACGATGAAAAGCAGGTTGGCCGCGGTTCCGAGCGCGCCGACGATCATGGCCCACCGAGCGAAACCCGCTCCCCCTTCGGTGTTACCCGGGCGACCGAGCTGGTTGCGGGCGACGATCCCGATCACCAGACCGGCGATCGGCACAAGAAACGCCGCGACGAAGCCGACCACCGCGAGCGTGCTCGTGCGCATCGGAGCCACGGATGAGGTCATGGCCAGAAGCTAGCACTCGCGCTCAGCCCGTAACACCACCGAAAGTGCCCGTGAGCGAGTCCGTCCCCTGCTCGCTCAGCGAGGTGAGCACGAACTCCAGCGGCGCGCCCGGGACGCTCGCCGAGGCCATCGCCGGCGTGCTCAATCGGGCCGCGAGCTGCGTCGCCTCGTCGGGCGTCAGGTGCGCGACGTAGAACGTCGGCTGGTTCGGCCCGGCCGTCGGGGCCTCGAGGAGCACCTCGGCATCCGGAAAGTCGCGGGCGACGGCGACGACGGCGCGAACGCCGTCCATCGTCGTGAAAGCGGGAACGTAGACGAGCCGGAAGTGCTCGCGGAGCGACGGCACCGTGAATGTGCCCCCGTCCGCGAACAGAGTCGTCGACGAGAGAGCGGTGATGAGCGGCTCGACGTCGTCGAGGGTCGCCGCTTCCGCCGACGGCCAGCCCAGACCGGCGAAGATGCCACTCGCCCCGGGAACGGCCGCCGCCTCGAGCACTCCGGCGAGCGCGTCGTCGGTTCCCCCGGGCTGCAGCGTGAACTGCCACTTCGGAGTCGCCGACACCTCAGGGTCGAGCTGCACCGCGGACGGGTCGTCGGCGCGCAGGGTGAGTTCTCGCTGCGTCTGCGTGACGGCATCCTGCGCCCGACCCGCGAAAGCTCGCACGGCGTCGTTCGAGGCTCCCGTGTCGACCGTGATCGACACCGGCCCCTCCGCGGGGTCGCACGTCACGACGACCGGGTCTTTGCACAGCGCGACGTAGGGGTCTTCAGACGATTCCGTGCAGCCCGCCATCGCGAGCGCGAGGCCCGCGATGACAAGGACGGACGCACGGCGGAAGAAGTGGCGCATACCCGCCATCCCACCACGGCCGACGACCATCCCCCGGTCAGCCGCCCTCGCGCCGCGCCCACCTCGGCACCCGCTCCGGACGCGGCCCCACCCCGATCACGAACGCCGGAATGACGCTCAGCCCGCGCATCCGGCGCAACAGGATGCCAGCGGCTCGGGGCACGACGACCTCCTTCCGGCTCGCAATCACGGGGGCGATGACCCGCGCGTGCACGACGCGCTGGAGGGTTTGGATCACGATGGTCGGGAACGTCCGGCGACGCTGGACGCGGGCGAGGATGCGACCGGACCCGGCGCCCGAGAGCGCCCCGTCGCGGAGCGGTCCCGCGAGCAGGCGCGCGGTGGCGACGGCATCCTGAATCGCGAGGTTGATCCCGACCCCTCCCGCGGGCGACATCGCGTGCGCGGCGTCGCCGATGCAGAGCACGCCGTTCGCGTGCCACCGGTGGAGGCGGTTGAGGCGCACGTCGAGGTGCTTCACGTCGTCCATCGAAGAGATCGTGTGCACGTCATCGGCCAGGTCGGGGAGAAGCTCGGCCACCTCGGCGCGGAACGCGTCGATTCCGGCGTCGCGCAGCGTGGCATCCGTCCCCTTCCGTCCGATCCAGGCGACCTGCACGTAGCCGCGACGCGGAATCGCGATGCCGATACGGCCCCGCCGGACGCGCGGGAGCAGCGCCTCCGCCAGGTGTCGGGCGGTCGTGATGCGGAACCACCACACGTCGAACGGGACGCGGAACTCGCGCGTCGGGAAGCCGACCGCCCGGCGAACGACGGACCACCGCCCGTCGCACGCGACAGTGAGGTCGGCGCGCAGCTCGCCCTCGCCGTGCGGGGATCGGTACGTCACTCCGCGGACGCGCCCGCCCCCGCGGAGCACCCCGGTGACCTCGTGCTCGCGCAGCAGGGTGAAGGTCGGCTCCGCCTCGGCGGCCGCGGCAAGCAGGTCGAGGAGGTCCCACTGCGGCACCATCGCGATGTACGGATGCCGCACCGGCAGCCGATCGAGGTCGGCCAGCACCACGTCGGAGCCGTCTGCCATGGGCACCCGGAACTGCCGGACACGGGACTGCGGGAGCGCGTCGAAGAGCTCGAAGAGTCCGAGGTCGTCGAGCAGCCCGAGGGTCGAGGGGTGGACGGTGTCGCCCCGGAAGTCGCGTAGGAAATCCGCGTGCTTCTCGAGAACGGTGACCCGGATGCCACCCCGCGCGAGCAGAAGCCCGAGCACCAGCCCCGCGGGGCCGCCGCCGACGATGGCGCAGGTCGTGGTGGTCGATTCCATGGCTCCCTCCCCAGACCAGTTCATTCGGGCGCTTGTCGCAGGAGCCGCGATCCGCGAGCGGGCCGTCGCGCGGAGTTCCTCGCCGACCGCGTCAAATCTTGCTGCTGACCAAGATGCCCTGACCCTCGAGGTCGGCAGCGACCTTTCCGACCGCATCCTTGTACGCGTCGTAGAGCCTCACCTGGACGAGGCCGTCGTCATCGCCCCCGCCCGGCTGGAAGATCGGGCGGTGCAGATCGACCTGGACGGTGCCGCCCAGATCGGTGAACCTCACGTCGAGCACTTCGCGCAGGGAGTCCGCGCTCGTGATGAACCCCTGGAACATCGTCCTGGCGATGCTGCCGTGAGCGGCCTTCCAGTGGTCTCCCTTGTCGGTCACGGCGAAGTCGGCGGCTTCGAGAGCCGTTCGCGTGGCGTTCTGCGCCGCGGCGAGGTCGCCGCGGACGACGAGCTGGAAGTTGAGGATGGCCATGGCACGCCTTTCGTTTCGGTGCGGCTCAGCCTCTCGCCTCCCCACGCTCCGCACAACCTCTCCCGGGTCGGCCGGTGTTCGGGCCGGGGCGTTACCCGGGAGGTCCCGCAGAGCCCTCCCTCGCGTCGGCCGCGAGACAGCGAGGCGCCGCCCTTCCTCCCCAGCGAGGCCGCGGCCGCGACCTGTCCACGTCGGCGGCTCAGGATCGGCTGCCCCAACTAGACTGATGCCCGTCCGGCCCCTGCGATTCTTGGAGCTCAGCCGCGTGACCACCCCGAACCCCGCCGCCCGTACAGCTCTTGCTGACACCGTCGACAACGCGATCGCCACGCCCGAGAAGGAGCAGCCCTACGGCGCCCTCGGGCTGAAGAGCGACGAGTACGCGAAGATCCGCGAGATCCTGGGCCGCCGCCCCACCAGCGGTGAGCTGGCGATGTACTCGGTCATGTGGAGCGAGCACTGCTCCTACAAGTCGAGCAAGATCTACCTCCGGCAGTTCGGCCAGAAGGTCAGCGACGAGATGAAGACCCGCCTCATGGTCGGCATGGGCCAGAACGCCGGCGTCGTCGACGTGGGCGACGGCTGGGCGGTCACCTTCAAGGTCGAGTCGCACAACCACCCCAGCTACATCGAGCCGTTCCAGGGAGCGGCGACCGGCGTCGGCGGCATCGTCCGCGACATCATCTCGATGGGTGCCCGCCCCGTCGCCGTCATGGACCAGCTGCGCTTCGGCGCCATCGACCACCCCGACACCCCGCGCGTGGTGCACGGCGTCACCAGCGGCATCTCGTTCTACGGCAACTGCCTGGGCCTGCCGAACATCGGCGGCGAGACGGTGTTCGACGCCGTCTACCAGGGCAATCCGCTCGTCAACGCCCTCGCGGTCGGCGTCATGCGCCACGAAGACATCAAGCTCGCCAACGCCACCGGCGTCGGCAACAAGGTCGTGCTGTTCGGTGCCCGTACGGGCGGCGACGGCATCGGCGGCGCGAGCATCCTGGCATCCGATACCTTCGCCGACGGCGGCCCGACCAAGCGTCCCGCGGTGCAGGTGGGCGACCCGTTCGCCGAGAAGGTGCTCATCGAGTGCTGCCTCGAGCTCTACCGCGACGACCTTGTCGAGGCCATTCAGGACCTCGGGGCCGCCGGTATCTCGTGCGCCACGAGCGAGCTCGCGGCCAACGGCGACAGCGGCATGAAAGTCGAACTCTCGAAGGTGCTGCTGCGCGACCCGTCGCTCACGCCGGAGGAGATCCTCATGAGCGAGAGCCAGGAGCGCATGATGGCGATCGTCGCGCCCGAGAAGCTCGACGCGTTCCTCGCCGTCGTCGGCAAGTGGGACGTCGAGACCAGCGTGCTCGGCGAGGTCACCGGCGACGGTCGCCTCGTCATCGACTGGTACGGCGAGCGCATCGTCGACGTCGACCCCTCGACCGTCGCGGTCGACGGTCCCGTCTACGAGCGTCCCGTCGCGTACCCGACCTGGATCGACGCCCTTCAGGCAGACTCCGCCACGAAGCTTCCCCGTGCGACGGATGCCGACACCCTCCGCGAGCAGTTCACGACCCTGGTCGCGAGCCCCAACCTCGCCGACACCTCGTGGATCACGAACCAGTACGACTACTACGTCCTCGGCAACACCGCGCTGAGCTTCCCCGATGACGCCGGCATGATCCGCGTCGACGAAGAGACCGGTCTCGGCTTCGCGATCGCCACCGACTGCAACGGCCGCTACAACCAGCTCGACCCCTACAACGGCGCAAAGCTGGCGCTGGCCGAGGCCTACCGCAACGTCGCCGTCACCGGCGCCGTGCCCACCGCCGTCACCGACTGCCTCAACTTCGGCAGCCCCGAGAACCCCGAGGTCATGTGGCAGTTCAGCCAGGCCGTCGAGGGCCTGAGCGATGGATGCCTCGAGCTCGGCATCCCGGTCACGGGCGGCAACGTGTCGTTCTACAACCAGA